>CEVR01116479.1_pt1 | contig 44834 bp, 41 predicted proteins | sample 356541 | NCBI WGS metagenome assembly CEVR01 (sample SAMEA2623734, study PRJEB7988) | marine metagenome | isolation source: saline water (ENVO:00002010), including
CTACTGCAGATGAGTCATAGTTACATGCCAATGGATCTGTACAACCTAATATACAACTTGAGCTCCAATATGGATTCATTGGACTATTTGGAAGTACCAACATCTCTGTAGGTCCAAAAACATATCCCGCAGTATCAGTTAATGGCATAGCTACATGTGTAATATAGTTATATACTAAAGCTGATTGACACACTCCACAATCATCTATCATTGCTAATCCATTTACGACTCCATTACAATCTATCACACAACTTGAGTTCCAAGATGGATTCATTGGACTATTTGAAAGTACTAATATCTCTGTAGGTCCAAAAACATATCCCGCAGTATCAGTTAATGGTATAGCTACATGAGTAATATAGTTATATACTAAAGTTGATTGACACACTCCACAATCATCTATCATTGCTAATCCATTTGCGACTCCATTACAATCTATCACACAACTTGAATTCCAAGATAGATTCATTGGACTATTTGGAAGTACTAACATCTCTGTAGGGCCAAAAACATATCCTGCAGTATCAGTTAATGGTATAGCTACATGCGTAACATAGTTATATACTAAAGCTGATTGACATACTCCACAATCATCTATCATTGCTAATCCATTTACTACTCCATTACAATCGGTAAAAACGCATCCTGAATTCCAATATATATTTAATGAATCATTTGGAAATACTAATATTTGAGTTGGCAATAACGATAAATTAAAAGTGTCATTAATAAAAGTAACATTATGTGTAATTACATCATATATATATGCTTGTTGACAAGTACCACAACTATCATTTAGAGAGGTACCGTTTAAAACTCCATTACAATCTCTACAATTTGAATTCCAATAAGGATTCGAAATATCATCAGACATCACTAAAATTTGAGTTGGTAATAACGATAAATTAAAAGTATCATTAATAAAAGTAACATTATGTGTAATTACATCATAGATATATGATTGTTGACAAATTCCACAATCATCTAATAATGATGTTCCATTTATAACACCATTACAATCCATACAGGAAGAATTCCATACTGGATTCATTGTGCTATTTGGAAGTACCAACATCTCTGAAGGTCCAAAAATATATCCGGTAGTATCAGTAATTGGAGTACTTAAATGCGTGACATAGTTATATACTAAAGCTGATTGACACACTCCACAATCATCTATAATTGCTAATCCATTAACAACAGCATTACAATCATTACATGTAGAATTCCAATAAGGATTTGCTAAGTCATCAGGCATTACTAATATTTGAGTTGGGGAAGGAATAACCCCAATAGTATCAGCAAGAAAAGTAACAGTGTGTGAAATAAAGTCATACAAATAAGCTTGTTGACACACACCACAATCATCAGTGAGAGCTGTTCCATCAATAATCCCATTACAATCAGAGGTTGTACTTCCTATAACTGTTAAATACCCAATCATACCATTTACCGCATGACTTCCTACAGAACAATCATAAGTATAATTCCCAGGGATTGTGAAAATATGAGTATAAAGTATACTTGATATAGTTGGAGAACTTACAAAAACCTCTGGATTATTATAACTTGCTCCAGTTATAGATGAATTATCAAAATTTACATTATGATAACCTCCATCATTTAACCATACAACAGTATCACCTACATTCACAGTTAGATTAGATGGACTATAGTAGAAATTACCAGAATTTACAAAATATGTATTAGAATAAGTATACAAACTTGTAAATAAAATTACTATCAATGACATTAATATTTTTTTCATGTTTTTTTAATTTAAATTAGTGATTTTGCTATTTCATTTGCAAAATTAAACATGAAATCTGTAGTAATTCTGAATACAAAAAAAAACTAGGACCAAGAGGTCCATCAAAAATAAATCCGTTGATTAAGTGGGTTTATTAATTGTTTTTTGAATATTCTTCAAAGGACTTCTTTTTACCCACTTTTTTATGGTCAACCTTTTTAGAATTGGCTTAAGTATAATACTCAGAAACCTATTCTTTACTTTAATGTATACATAAGACTTAATTGGTTTTGCTCCAAAATTACTCTTAAATTCATTGGCAGTTCTTCCAAAGACAACTTTATCCATTTTAAGTGCAATTGCATTATTAATACTTTCAAGCAATATCCTAGGATATATAGAAAAAGTTTTATTTAATGACTTATCAAATCCTACATAGTAAGAATAAAGAATTTTATCTTGATGTATTTCAGATGAGAAAGCGATTAACTCATTATTTAGAAAATAACCATATACTTTAAAAATATCTTTTTTAATCAATGATAAAAAAGACTCTGTATTAAATAAAGGACCACTAAATTTCGATTCATTTATCACCTGAAGGAATAGAGCTTTTATATTGTCAGAATAAATTACTAGATCATTGGTATTCATAGGCCTGATTTCTATTTCACGACCTGAATTCAAAAATTTCTTAATCTGCTTTCTATATTTTTTTCTAAAATCTGAGACATAGCTATCTAAGTTACACCAATTATCATGTATTTCAAGAACCATATCTCCCTCAACCTCAACCTTGGAGAACTGATTTTTTTCAGTAGTAATATTATTAAAAACAAAATCCGGAATAACTAATAGTGTATACTTACATTGAAGAACAGAAAGAAATTTATCAAGATTAATCTTATTCTTTACAACAAACGCAGGTATATTGGTGATGAATGAATTTGTTAGATAAAGAACATCCAAATTTAAAAATTTTACAAAGACTCCTAATCTCTTATTTCTCAAATAGCTTATTGTTTTAGAAAAACTTAGTTTAAAAATATTGGCGTATAGCCTTATATCTTTACTAATGACAAAAAGATGTTTAATGTTGGGGTGATTAATATAAAAGGCCTCTAAGAAAGAACTATGAATAAAATCACTTACATTAAATTTATCCCATTCCGCTTTCACCTTAGCTATATCAGTATATACTTTCAAAAAACCTAAACCTTTGACATAATATTCAACACTGATATATCTGGCATTATTCCTACCCTACCAGCATATCCTAGATGACCTAAACCTCTATTAACATATATTTGCTTTTCTTCATGTTCATATAATCCAGCCCATTCTTTATACCGATATTTTACTGGACTCCATTTAAAACCCGGTATTTCAACACCAAATTGCATCCCATGGGTATGTCCTGATAATTGAAGGTCAATCTGATAATTACTTTTCAAAACTATTTCTCTAAAATGGGAAGGATCGTGAGACAATAGTATAGTAGGAACACTATCATCAACACCTTTCATTGCAATATCTAAATCACCATCCTTGTTAAACCTACCAGCTCCCCAATTTTCAACACCAACAATATTAAACTTCGACTTGTTATGTGAAACCACTCTAGATTCATTCAATAAAAGATCAAAACCAACCTCTTTTTCTAACTTTAATAATTTGCTAAAATTAGTTTTCCACTCAGCAGAATCTCTTTTCATTCCTGTATAGTCACCATAATCATGGTTTCCTAGAATTGATAACTTACCATCTTTCGATTTTATTTTTTTTAAAACGTCAATATAAGGCACCGCTTCCTCATAATAATTATTAACTAAATCACCAGTAAACACTACCAAATCAGGGCTTTCGCTATTAATCATTTCTATAGCTTCCTCTAATTTACCAACATTATTAAATCCTCCTAAATGAAGATCAGAAATATGAATAATTTTATAATTATTAAGATCTAAAGGCCAATCTCTTATAAAAATATCTTGATAATTCTTTTTAAAATTATACCTACCCCATATTATTCCATATAATAATGTAGAAAACAAAGTTCCTGAAATAATAAGTGCAGACTTTTTAAGAAAATTTAAACGACCAAGATCTAATTCCTGCTTATTAAGAACAAAAAAACTAGTAAAGTATTTAAAGATTCGAATTACATCATCAATAATTAGAGGTATTATTCCAATAAATTTGGCAATAAAAACAATAAACACTAAACTAGAATACACGATACTATCATTAAATCTAATAGAGGGGGTTCTTTTTTCATAATTTAAAAAAACATAAAGTATAGCAGCGTATATTATACCTGAAATAATCCAATAGCAAATTGGATAAACAGAATTATTAACGAGTGTTTTAATTGTGGATATAGTCCCATGATAGAAATAAAGATCTATAAGAAAAAGGAAAAGAATAATAATTAATATCTTCATTTTGCAAAATTAAGCTTTATATCTTTCAGATATTAATAAATTAGTCTTTCATTTTTAAAAAAATATATCTTAGAAAAAGTTCGAACTAAGATTAGAAATATTCGAATAAAATAAAGCACTAAAAAGAAATCCTATGATTTTAGTAGGTTATTATTAATACTATCACTAATTTAATTACGGTTTCAACTGAATTTTATGCTGATTTACAGAAATCAATACTCCCAATCCATTTTCAACATTTGAATAAACTGGAATTACCTCTCCTCCAAAAAGTCCTAATTCTCCTTTTTCTATGTGATCTCCTAATGAATTATAATAATCATAAGTATCATCACTAAAAGTAGAGAAGTGTATAGTAATACTATCACAATCTGAATATTCAAAATCTGAATATTCAAAATCTAACTCTCCGCCTCCTATATCTATCGATATTTGTTTTTCTAAACCATTAAATAAATCATCCGTGAAAACAACCTGATCACCAATAAAAGTATATCCCTCAAAAGGGATGCCTGAAGGAAATGAAGGGTCATTAGAAAACATAGTCTCTGATCCAGAATATCTATGCTCAATAGTGTCCCCAGTTTCCCAATTAAAATAAGTCTTTACACAAGAAGAAAAAGTCTTTAATCGATAATAATTTTTCTGAATTACATTATCATTAAAACTAAAACTAAAACCAATCTTCTCAGGATCAGTCTCTGTATCAATTTGTATGTTATATACTATAATATCTTCTGGAATATATGTAGAAGCTGAAATACTTTCATAATCTGGATGATTCACATTAATAGTATAAGTAGATGCGCTATTTGGAAGAATCTCGGACGTGTAATAATTCATTAACAATTCCACCTCTCCATATTCATTATAAAATAGGACAGTATCCGTATTAATTAAGTCAATGGATAAAGTATCTAAAAATTGGTTATTTTCAAAAAGTAACACTTCAGCATCAGTAATGCAAGAAGGTGTATTTTGTTCAAAAGCTCCTACAGAATGAGAAACAAGAACTCTAATCTCTGTATCCGTTTCTATAATGCTATTTAACACCAAAACAGCTTCATGAGGTGGAATATCTATATTAACAACTGTTTCCAGATTCTCACATGAGAATAATACAGAACAAACTAAAATGGAGAGTATTATTTTTTTCATAATTAAAATTGTATTCGATAAGAAATAGATGGAATAATCGGGAATAATGATACTTGTTTTGCTACTCTTTGATCATCTTCTCTAGATAGATAAACAAAAAACGGGTTTCTTCTGTTATAAACATTATACGCCCCTACAGAAAAGGTTCGTGAATATTTCTTCTTCTTTTTGTGAAAATTTACTCCAAGGTCTAGACGGTGAAAAGGATTCATTCTGGTAGAATTTCTATCCCCATACGATTCAACTAAATCAACTATCGACTGTCCTGACCAATTATTTGTATTAGGCATACCTAAATAAACTGCTTGAGGAAAAGTCATTGCATTACCAGTACCATATACCCATGTTCCACCAATATCAATACGATCATTGAATTTATGAGATAGTACTAGAGAGAAATCATGTCTTCTGTCGTATTTGTATGGATACCACTCTCCAAAGCTAATATTATCGAACCTACGATTAGTCCAAGAAAGGGTGTATCCAATCCAACCAGTTGTGTTGCCTTTCTTTTTTTGCAAAAATAATTCTCCACCATAAGATTCTCCTTCTCCAGCTGTTTCAATAGCGTTTTCCCAACTTTCAGTACTACTAAGATTAGAATAACCTTCTTTATATGTAATAAGATTGCTCATTGTTTTATAATATCCCTCTACACTCAACTCATAAGTTCCTCCATAAAGTTCAGTTGAAACATTAGCAGCCCATTGTTTTGATCTTTGAGAAGGAACACTATCAATTGCAGGAACCCAAAGATCACTTGGTAATCCGACTGAGGAATTAGAAAGTAAATGAATATTTTGTTTCATCTCGGAATAAGATGCTTTAACTGACCATTCATCATTAAGTAAATATCGAGCAGATATCCTTGGTTGTATACTATAATAATCTTTATTAGAAAGATACTCATAAAAATCTAATAGACTAGAAATAGTAGACGTATTCTCATCTAGCGAATAATATCCTAGATGAATTCCAAAGTTTGCTTTTAATCTATCTGTTATCTTAATATCATCTTCTATATATAAGAATGATTCATGAACATTAGTTCTTTCAGAAAAATTAATCATAGTATCTAAACCAAAATTCTGACTGCTATCTGGAGAGTTAATTGCTAAATTTAAATCAGTTTCTCCTGGGAAGAAATGATGATGTGTATAAGAGACTCCAAACTTAACACTATGATTAGGGTTGGGGGTATAATCAAAATCTATTCTTGCTCCCAAATCTTCAATCCCTGAAAGATAACCAAAAGAAATATTTTCAGAACTCTCTCCAGTAAATAATGTATCTAAGTATGAATTATAAATCGTGTCGTTAGAATTACTATTTGATAAAGCAAAATTAGTGTTAAACTGATACCTGCTATAAGTAAGTGTAGTATTACTAAATAGTTTGTTACTAAATAAATGATTCCATCTTAAAGTAGAGGTAATATTACCATAACCTAAACCAAAATTCATACTTTCCTGATGTGTGTTCTTAGCAACTTTGGGACCTTCTGATCCTTCTCCCTCCTCTTCTGATCCAGTAAAATCAACATTAAATACATCATCACCCATATACGCGCTTAAATATATTCTGTCTTTATTAGAAAGCCTAAAATTAATTTTTGCATTTAAATCATAAAAATAAAGATTGAAATCATTATTGTTTGGTAAAAAAGGTTTAATTAATAAATCCGCATATGTTCTTCTAGCCGATACTATAAAAGATGTTTTATTCTTAACAATAGGTCCTTCTAATGTAAACTTAGAAGAAATCAAACCTATGGTTACATCACCCTTAAACTCTTTCATATTTCCTTCTTTCATATCAATTTGCAATACTGAAGAAAGTCGACCTCCAAATCTTGCAGGGAAGCCTCCTTTAGTTAGTCTCACTGTTTTAATAGCGTCTGCATTAAAAACTGAAAAAAGACCTCCTAAATGAGAAGAGTTATACACTGGTACCCCATCTAATAAAATGAGATTCTGATCTGGACCACCACCTCTAACATAAAAACCTGATGTTCCTTCGCTTGATTGTACTCCAGGCAATAATTGTATTGCTTTTAGCACATCTACTTCTCCAAATAAAGCAGGTATAGTTTTAATTTGTTGAATTGGAATATCAATAACAGAAGTTTGTGTCTTCTCTACTATATTTGCTTCACCAGTCACTTCAACTTCTTGAACATTTACAGATGAAATATCAAACTCAATATCATAATTAATATCTTTTTGAAGATTAATAATTTTAGATATATTTTTATATCCAATAAAGGAATATACTATTTCGTGTTCACCCTCTTCAACTGTTAAACTATAAAAACCATAAGTATTAGAAGATACTCCCTTTCCTATTAATTTACTATATATATTCGCTCCTATTATACTTTCACCATTGTTCTTATCAGTAATATATCCACTTATAGTGTATTTTTTTTGTGAATACAGATTTGTAATTAAGCAAATAAAGATTAGAAAACTCAATAGTTTCTTCATAAATTTTTAAGCTAGATAAATTTTTATTATAAGGCCAAAAATACAAATTAAAATAGCAATATGCAGATAATTATTTCTAGTATTTTTTTATGTGCTAAATCCAATCTAATTCTTTAATTGTCATTACAGTTTCAATATTACCAGTATGTAAGGTTGTTTTTGGTTCAAATAATAAATTAAACACAATCTCACCATTAGTATGTGGTTTATGCTCTACTCCTTTTGGAACAATTAAAATTTCACCTTCATTAACTTCAACTGTTCTACCGTCTCTGAAGTCAATTAAAAGAGTTCCTTTAAATACCATAAAAAGTTCATCTTCATTTTCATGACTGTGACAAACAAAATTATCTTTAAGTTTACAGAGCTTTATATGCTGACCATTCAGTTCTCCTATAATCTTAGGATTCCATTGATCATTAAATAATGAAAACTTATTCATTATATTAATTGGTTCAACTTTTTTTCTTAACTCAAAATTACAGATTAATTTTCTAACAAAAGCTTGAAATTAGAATTGAAAGATTCAAATAGAAGGACTTCGCAATTTAATGGGTTTACTTTTTGTTATTTTCTAATGACTTTGAGATAATGAACTTGTAGATCATTTATCATTATCGAAATAAAATAATGTCCTGTAGGAAGATTTTTATGAGGCTCCCATAATACAGAATATTTCTCAGGATCTAACATTCTCTCATCAAGAGTTGCTACTATCTGGCCTCTAATATCATATACAGATATACCAACCTTTGATTTTTGAAAAACACCATAATTTATTTCAAGCCGATCAGTAAATGGATTAGGATTTGCACTATAAATAATCCCTTTATCAAGGTGAAGATTGCTAGTACCAACCGAAACACCATTACCATCAATTATAATATCCCAAGTTCCTTCAAGTTCTCCATTAGAATTTGATACTAAAGGAATAATACGATTAGTAGCGTCAAATGAACCACTAGTAATTGAAGCAGCTGCATCAGTTGGTATATATGGATCCCCTTGAAAATAAAGTTGAGTAATTAATGTGTTAAATCCTGGAGGTGTTATTTTAAAATGAATATGTGATGGTCTATATATAGAGCCATTAAGATACAAACCAGGTTTAATTGACTCAAAAACATAAAACCCCTGACTATTTGTGGTTGTCTTTCCTCTCAAATTATATCCTATATTATCATATAGGCCTGCGTCATCAGCATGCCATATATCAATCTCTGTATTTGGAATAACTTCTGAACATTCAAGATTATACACTTGACCACTAATAATAATACGTGTTCCAATTTCATTAGTGTCTGCAAGCTGATTATTTTGAATTATCGGCGCGTTTGATGTATAAAATGGTCCTTGTCCATATGCATCTTCAGTAGACTCATCACATGTAGATATAGATTTCTTATTACTTAATGCAACAGAAGAGTTTGTAGACTTAAGAACAGTTGGGAAAACTGCAAGAGATAATAAGGACAAAGAGGTATTCTTTAAAAACTGTCTTCTATTATCTTTTGTGTGTGTTTTCATAAGTTCAACTTACTTAATTAAATCTTAAAAAAAAGTTCAAACTTTAGGATTATAAGAATTTTATAATCACAAATATAATAAAATATAAGTTTACTCTATTATGTAAGTATTTTTTAATCTAACTTTTTGATGGTTCCCAATCAAAGCATAACATACCTTCTGCAGCATCTTCAGGATTAGCACAAGAGGACCCTCCATAAAAAGAACAATTTAAACAATTAGATTGTTTAGTGAAAGAATCTGTTTGGATGTGACTATCGCAAACATTATACAAACCTACTTTTAAGTCATGTTTACTACATATAAAATTCTTAACTAAATTTTCACAATTGATACACGTCGATACTGTTTTTAATTCCATAATATTTTTATTTTTCTTCAAAAATAATAAGCAAAATAACAAAAAACAAGCCTATCGTGATGATTTTCAGTAATTTATATTTAGAATAAATTAAAATAGATACAATCCTGAATATAACTTATAGTTTCACTTTTCTTGTAATGATGATATTATAAAAAAGAGTTTTTTATCTCTCTAAAATTGAAACATAATTACAGAATTCCTACAGAATTCAGTTTTAATTTTGAACAATAATTTTATAACAATAAATTTTAAAAAAATATAAAAATGAAAAAATACATATTATTTATATTAATTTATATAACTAGCTTTAATATTCAATCTCAAAACCAATCTATATCAATGAATTCCGGATATGATAATCAGATTTTTTATAGTATGCAGAATGGAGAAATGGTAAATATTCAAAATGATAATTGGGATATAGCTTTTAGTACGGATGCATTTTCTTCAACTATAAGAATAAATGATGGGAAAGGTGTACAGTTATATACCTACCATTTAGGTGATACAACTGATTGGAATATGATTAACACTAGTACTCCAAACATTTTATACAATCAAATGTATAATAGTGATATTACTTGGGAAACTGGAGCCTTTGACATTAATACGACAAGTTCTGGTTTCGATTATGGTTGGGGTGTATATAATTTACAAACTCATCATATTGTTGGTGATTCTATATTTATAATACAAACCATAAATGGAAATTGGAAGAAATTATGGATAGAAAGCAAACAATCTGGAGAATATTTCTTTAAATATTCCAATTTAGATGGTACAGGATTAGTAAACACGTCTATTCAATCCTCTAATTATAATAATAAGAGATTTATTTATTATTCATTAGATCAAGATTTATTACATGATAGAGAACCAGATTTAAGTTCATGGGATATAACCTTTACAAAGTATATCACTCCTGTACAAGGAATGCCATATCCTGTTACTGGAGTCCTGAGTAATGTTGGGATAAAAGTTGCAAAAGCTATGAACATATCAGACCCTTTTAATTATATAGACGTTTCATCTCATGTATTCCTTGATGATATCAACACGATCGGATATGACTGGAAGACATATCAAGGAACTTACATTGTCGATAATAATAGATGTTATTTTGTGAAAGATTATAATAATAATATATGGAGAGTTATTTTCACTGTTTTTGAGGGTACATCTACTGGTAATATTGAGTTTAATACTGAATTAGTTTCGACAAGTAATTCAGTAAAAACAGATATTATTAGGAATTTTGAGATATATCCAAATCCTACCAGCACAGATGTTAATATAGTTTATGAATTTACAGAGATGGTGACCTTACAAATTAATGATATTCATGGTAGGTTAATATATAATACAAATTTAGAAGATCATCAATTTGCATCGATAACTTTACCTATATATAATTTTGAAGATGGTGTTTATATTGTTTCAATAATGGATAAAGATAATAATAATCAGCATATTGAGAAATTAATAATACATTAGTAATATATGATAAATAAAGTTCTATTTTTATTTATAATCTTTTTTCTAATAAATAACAAACTTTTTTCACAAAAGAAAGATTCGCTAGAAACCCAGTATTTTATGGAGACAAATTTGGAAGAAGTAGTAATTACCGGACAAATTACTAATACTAATCTAGATAGTTCTGTATATAAGGTCAAGATAATTGGTCAATCCATCTTAGAGAAAGATGTTTTTCAAACAGTTGCAGATGTTATAAATTTTGAAACAAATCTAAATCTTAAACAAGATAATATATTAGGGTCTGGTGTTGAGATACAAGGAATATCAGGCCAGAATGTTAAGATATTAATTGATGATGTACCGGTAATTGGAAGATTAAATGGTAATATTGATTTATCACAGATCTTATTACATAATGTTTATCAAATAGAGATTGTTGAAGGTCCACTTTCGGTGAATTATGGTACCGATGCTTTAGCGGGAACTATAAATATCATTACTAAGAAAAACTACAACAAAAAAGTAAATTTTGGAGTAAATAATTATTATGAGTCTGTAGGAAGATATAATAATAGTTTTGATTTGGTATATAAATCAATTCATCATCAATTTTCTTTTGAGCTAGCAAGACATTTCTTTGATGGGTGGTCTCCGAATGATGATTTTACATTATTACCACAAAATACTCTAGCAGATACTAATAGATATAAGTTATGGAATCCTAAGGAAAAAATATTTGGTAAATTTCAACATATATTTAATAGGGAGAAATTTAATTCTAGAACTTATTATTCTGATTTTTATGAAAAGGTCACAAATAAAGGATTCCCAAGATTACCGTATTATGAAACAGCATTTGATGACTATTATTACACTTATAGAAAAAATGTAGGCACAGAAATCGCATCAGCTATTAATCAATGTAACATAAGATTAATACTAACAAATAATAATTTCAGAAGAATTAAGAACACATATTATAAAGATCTGACTAACCTGAATCAGGTTTTAGTTTCAGACATAAGTGCTAATGACACTTCTTCATATAATATGATTATGTCAAAAATTACTATTACACCAATAGATAAATCTAGTAGTATAGATTATCAAATTGGATTTCATTATAACAACCAGATAGCGAAAGGACAAAGGATATTGAATAATCAAGAAGTTCAGAATGATTATGCACTGTACTCTAATATTGAATATAAGACTGGTAATTTATTAATTCGACCAGGTGTTAGGTTTATTTATAATGATAAATATAAAACTCCTATAATACCATCAATAAATACCTTATATAATTTTAGTGGTTTGAAATATAGATTTTCATACGCTAAGGGATTTCGCTCTCCAACTTTAAAAGAGCTATTCTTTACATTTAATGATATTAATCATGATATTGTTGGCAATGCAGAGTTATCACCAGAGAATTCTAATAATTATCAGCTTAATATTTTTTTTAAGAAAAAATTAGAAGTATATCAATTTGATCTTGAATTGAATTCTTTTTATAATAGTATTATTAATAAGATTGATTTAATCCCCTCATTAGACAATCCTAATCAATATAAGTATTATAATATTAATGAATTAGAAACAATGGGATTATCATCAAATATTAAAGTGACTAATAATATAGTTATTATTAATGTTAGTTATTCGCGTATCGGTATACGAGATTTTGATTACCACTCTAAATATGATTTTTCAAATAATTTTAGAGCTTCTTTATTATATAGTATTAATGATTATACTTCTTTTAATACATTTTATAGATTTACCGGTTCAGAGAAAAAATATATTTTAGAAGACAATAATTTAAATCAATTCAATACAGATTCATATAATTTATTAGATTGCTCTTTAAATATGAATTTTTTAAATAAAAAGATTACTTTTAATATTGGTGTAAAGAATATCTTTGATGTAGAAAAAATCAATAGTATTAGTAATCCATCAGGCGTACATACATCAAACAATACTATTGCTAATATTAGTTATGGTAGATCTTATTTTACAGGATTTAATATTAAACTATGAATCATTTGAAATATTTTTCTTTTATATTTATCATCTCTTTCATATCCTGTGAGAAGGAAGAAATTCCAATAAACCCGCATTTGGCAGGGGAAGTTATCATTCAACAAGTAGAATTAGAGAAAGATTATAAGAATCAAGTATTTTATAAATTAAGTAATAATTCTATAGTGAGCGAGAATATAAAGACTGAATGGGACTTAGGTTTTATTAATCATAATAATGATGATTATATAATTTTAAACTCCTCTACATTTATGCAAGCTGCCAACGGACCTACTGATTCATTTGAAAATGTGATTGATATTAATAGTTTACAGTGGGGATGGGACAATCCAAGAGGTATTGACTTTGGTACTGTCATATCATATGAGCTAGATAATAGTAATTTTTACATTATTGATAGAGGATATTCATTAAATGGTAACAATAGAGGGTACAAAAAATTTATGATTACAGAAGTCACTGATTATTATTATATGATTAGATATTCTAATTTGGATAATTCTGGAGATACAGTAATTCAAATCAATAAAGAAAACCAAACTAACTTCATTACTTATTCTTTTGATGAAGATGAAAAAATATTGATATTCCCAGAAAAGGGGGATTGGGATTTAGTATTTACTCAATATACAAACCTATTTAGTGACACTACAGCGCCCGCTTATTTGGTTACGGGAGTACTTACAAATTATTATAATAACATAACTGTATCACTCGACACAATCAATGATTTTGAACAGATAAATCTATCAATGATAGATAATTATAACTTTAGTAATAATCAGGATCAGATAGGTTATAGTTGGAAATTGTATGATTTACAGAATAATCTATATGTTATCAATAATCATATTACATATCTTATAAAAGATTCTGAAGGACGTTATTTTAAGTTGCAATTTATTGACTTTTATAACGATATTGGAGACAAAGGATATCCTAAATTTAAAATACAAGAATTATAATCTTCTAATTAAAAATGATTCTCCATTTCTCAAAACAGAATGGGTCGTAATTGTAAATAAAGGAATAATTAGTAAATTAGCGAAAAATAAGTAATAATATGATACAATTTGAAAAGATAGATGGAGTAGGAAAGATCACTCTTAATAGACCTGAAAAGTTTCATTCTTTTGTAAGAGAGATGGCTCTAGAACTACAAAATGTACTTAATAAATGTAAAGAAGATAATGAAGTGAGAGCAATTCTTATAACTGCAAATGGAAAAGCTTTTTGTGCGGGACAAGACTTAGGAGAAGCGTCCGATCCAAATGGTCCTGATATTTCTAAAATTATTCAGGAACACTATAATCCAATTATTCGAAAGATTAGAAGTTTAGACAAACCAGTTGTTGCAGCTGTAAACGGAGTAGCGGCAGGAGCAGGAGCTAGTTTAGCACTTTGTTGTGATATTATAGTAGCGACAAAAAACGCTTCTTTCATTCAAGCTTTTAGTAAAATAGGACTTATTCCTGATAGTGGATCTACGTACTTTTTACCAAAACTTATCGGAATGCAAAAAGCAACTGCACTTATGATGACTGCAGACCCCATAAGCGCTAAGGATGCAGAATCAATGGGAATGATATACAAAACATATTCTAATGAAGAGTTTGAGTCGGAAAGTTGGAAGCTCGTAAGGAAACTTGCACAGATGCCGACAAAAGCCCTTGGTCTTACCAAAGAACTTTTAAATGCTTCTATAGAGAATACTTTAGAACAACAGCTTAACATAGAAGAAAAGTATCAGTCTGTTGCAGCAGATACAATAGATTTTAAAGAAGGAGTACAAGCCTTTTTAGAAAAAAGAAAACCAAACTTTAAAGGAGAATAAGATGACTTATATAATTGATGCTGTGAGAACTCCAATAGGTAATTTTGGAGGAACCCTTAAAGATGTTAGAACAGATGATTTAGGAGCTATTCCAATAAAAGAATTGATAAAAAGAACAGGTATTAATCGTGATAAAATAGATGATGTCATTTTAGGTTGTGCTAATCAAGCAGGTGAAGATAATAGAAATGTTGCTAGAATGTCATTATTATTAGCTGGATTACCTTTTTCTGTACCTGGAGAAACTGTAAACAGATTATGTTCTTCTGGAATGTCTTCTGTCATACATGCACACAGAGCAATTTGCGCTGGGGACGGAGATGTTTTTATTGCGGGCGGGGTAGAAAACATGACCAGAGGACCTTGGGTGATTTCCAAAGTTACAAAAGCTTTCGGAAGAGACGCTCAGATGTATGACTCTTCATTTGGATGGAGATTTGTCAATCCGAAAATGAAAGAATTTTATGGAGTAGATGGAATGGGAACAACAGCTGAAAATCTAGCCGAAAAATATAATATTTCAAGAAAAGACCAAGATATATTTGCATTCAATTCTCAAATGAAAGCTTCAAAAGCACAAAATGAAGGTAGATTTGATGAGGAAATTGTAGAAGTTGTAATTCCTCAAAGAAAAAAAGAATCTATCATTTTCTGTAAAGATGAATTTATAAAACCAAATACTTCTTTAGAAATTTTATCAAAACTACGAACTGCATTTAAAAAAGAAGGAGGAAGTGTTACAGCAGGAAACTCATCAGGACTAAATGACGGAGCCGCTGCTATGCTTTTATCCTCTGAAAAAGGAGTTAAAGAAAATAATCTTGCACCTATTGCAAGAATTGTAAGTTCTGCAGTAGTTGGAGTAGAACCTAGAATAATGGGGATAGGACCAGTTAAAGCTTCTAACAAAGCACTAGAAAAAGCAGGTTTAACAATGGAGGACATGGACATTATTGAGTTAAATGAAGCTTTTTCTGCACAAGCACTAGCTTGTATTAGAAAATGGGGACTTAAAGATAATGATGAAAGAATAAACCCAAATGGAGGAGCTATAGCGCTTGGGCATCCATTAGGCGTAAGCGGAACAAGAATTCTACAAACCGCTGCAATAGAATTAAAGAAAAAAAATAAACAATACGCATTAGTCTGTATGTGTATTGGAGTCGGTCAAGGTTACGCAACAATAATTGAAAAAGTATAAAATGGAAGAGTACGTAACACTAGAAATTGAAAATGGTATTGGAACAATTGAATTTTTTCATCCCCAATCTAACTCATTACCTGGTCATTTACTATCCCTTCTTACCAAAACAATTATAGATGCAGGAAATAATGATGAGGTAAAAGTTATTATTCTAAAAAGTGGAGGGGAAAGAGCATTCTGTGCAGGAGCTTCATTTGATGAATTAGTATCTATAGAAAACTCTACAGATGGAATAAAATTCTTCTCAGGGTTTGCAAATGTTATAAATGCTGCTAGGAAATGTCCTAAATTTATAATTGGGAGAATTCAAGGGAAAGCCGTTGGAGGAGGAGTAGGAATGGCTTCATCTACTGATTATTGTTTTGCTACAAAATTTGCTTCTACTAAATTATCAGAACTTGCTATTGGTATAGGTCCTTTTGTTGTCGGTCCTGCTGTTGAAAGAAAAGTTGGAACTTCAGCATTTTCTACAATGACAATAAATGCCACAAAATGGTTTGACGCAAATTGGGCAAGAGAAAAAGGGTTATATACAGAAATATTTGAATCTCCAGAAGAAATGGATATTGAAATACATAAACTTGCTTCTATTTTATCTGAATCAAACCCAGAAGCTATGAGGAATCTTAAAAAGATAATGTGGGAAGGAACAGATCATTGGGATAACTTGTTGATGGAAAGAGCTGTAAGTAGTGGAACCTTAGTTCTTTCTGACTTTACTAAAAATGCAATAAATAAATTTAAACAAAAATAGTATCAAACTCTGTTTTTGTTTGCTTAAAAAGCTCCTTTATAGCATTTCTTCCTTCTACGCCTAAGGATATAGAATACTCATTTACATATAAATTAATGTGTGCTTTTACCACTTCCACATCCAACTCCTGTGCATAGGACCGTACATAATCAAAAGAACTTTCCCGATTTGCAAAGGCATACTCAACTGATTTTCTTAAAACTCTTTCTAACTTCTTTTTGATATCTGTATGAAAACACTGTTTAACTACAATTCCTCCAAGAGGTATGGGTAAATTAGTTTTACCCTCCCAAAACTCTCCTAAATCTATAACTCTCTGCAATCCCTTTGCCTGATAAGTAAATCTATTCTCATGAATAATTAATCCTGCGTCAACTGTATTATTTAATACCTCTTGTTCAATATCAGAAAACAAAACTTCTTGTTTATTCTTGAAATATGGGAAGGCAATTTTTAACAGCATATTTGCAGTTGTATACTTCCCAGGAATTGCAATACTGCTTTTTTCAGATAAAATTGTAGTAGGTTTTTTTATCAGAATCGGTCCGCAATTTCTACCAAGTGCTGAACCACTATCCAACAATGAATAATTGTTTGAACAATGAGTAAATGCACTAAAACTTAACTTTGTCACATCTAATTTCCCTTCAAAGGCCCACTGATTCAATTGTTCAACATCAGCAAGAGTAACCTCAAAATGCAAGCCTTCGGTGTCAATCTTTTGATGAATCATTGCGTCAAACATAAAGGTGTCGTTAGGACAAGGAGAAATACCTAGTGTTAACTTCATAATTCTGCAATTATCTCTTGTACTGTATTATTCAGATTTTTTATTGCCAATGGAAGATTCCAGTTGTCTTTATTCCTTTGTTCCACTTTATTTGATATAGCTCTTATCTGTATACATGGAACATTAAATGTATTACAAACTTGAAAAAATGCCGCTCCTTCCATATTCTCTATGTCTGGATTTAGTCTATTTATAATTTCAGTAATTGAACCTTGATTTCCATGCACTCTATTTACTGTAATAGATTTTACACTCAGTAAATCTGTTTTAGATTTATTCTTAAATACATTTTTTAGATTAAACTCATTAAATTCAGAGAAACTCTCTCCATCCTCAAATCCTAATTCAGATATTTTGTCCTCGACCACTTCTACAACATCTCCAATATTTAATTCAGAATTAAATGAACCAGCGACTCCAATATTTATTAATAAATCGTATTTACCACTTGACAATCTCTGTGTTAAATTAATAGACGTGTTTAACATTCCTATACCGGTAATTAGTATCTCAAAATCTGAAAATCTTTCTTTCTCAATTTCTAAATCTGTTGCTGAAACTAATAGAATCTTCATAAGGCAAATATAGTATGTTTCTTTTGGTATATTTGCATCCGATTTATAAAATTATGAGTTGAGATTACAATTCTAAAATTGCTTTTTCAGGCATATTTAGTATGGATAAAAAAACAAAGTTGAGTTTATAAATTTAATAAAATAAAAGAAATGAAAGCATATGTATTTCCTGGGCAAGGAGCTCAATTTACCGGAATGGGAAAAGATTTATATGAATCATCTTCTGATGCGAAACAGATGTTTGAACAGGCGAATAATATTCTAGGATTCTCTATAACAGACATTATGTTTGGGGAAGATGCAGAAGCTCTAAAACAAACAAAAGTAACACAACCAGCGATATTTCTACACTCTGTAATTTTATCTAAAGTATTAGAAAGTTCTTTTTCTCCTGATATGGTTGCTGGACATTCTTTGGGAGAATTCTCCGCATTAGTTTCTGCCAGATATCTCTCATTTGAAGATGGATTAAAATTAGTTTCTCAAAGAGCTCAAGCAATGCAAAAAGCATGTGAAAAGAATCCATCTACAATGGCAGCTGTTCTTGGATTGGAAAATGAAGTTGTTGAAGATATTTGTAACTCTATAGAAGATGTAGTTGTCCCAGCTAATTACAATTGTCCAGGACAATTAGTTATTTCTGGTAGTAATTCTGGGATTGATATTGCTTGCAAAAAACTTATAGAAGCTGGAGCTAGAAGAGCTTTAAAACTACCTGTTGGAGGGGCTTTTCACTCTCCATTAATGGAACCTGCAAAAGCTGAATTAGAACAAGCAATTAATAATACGGAATTTAAAAACGGAATTTGTGCTATTTATCAGAATGTAACAGCAACAGCTATAACAAGTCCTGATGAAATAAAAGAAAATTTGAAAAAACAACTAACTACTTCAGTTTTTTGGACTCAAACGATGCAAAAAATGATTTCAGATGGACTGTCTTCTGTAATAGAAGTAGGACCTGGGAAGGTGCTGCAAGGATTATTTAAAAAAGTTGACAGACAGATACCTACTGAGAGCTTTTCTATAAAGTCTTATTAAGCAATCTGTCCGATTGAGAGAGTTGGTGCCAGAAAGGGTTTGTGAAACATTCTTTCAGTTTTTCTGCATGGAAGTTATTATGACAATCAGTCCCGACAAAAGATACTAGGTCTTCTTGTATTAATTTCTCTGAAATTTTCTTAACTTTATGGGAATAATATCCAGTAATTGATAGGAGATTTAATTGGAGAAACACTCCTTTTTGAGTTAATTTCTTTAAATCTTGGAGTGTATAATACAAGTATCTCTCTGGATGTGCAAGTACAACATTGTATCCAGCAAGTTGCAACTGAAAAATAACTTCATCTACTTCTCTTGGTTCTTCTAAAAAAGGAAACTCTATTAAAATATATTTAGTTCCAAAAGTTAAAAGATTTGCTACCTTTACACTTTCCTGAAATTCAAAATCTACGTAATATTCTGAAGCAGCATATATAGGAATATTCATTTTCAGTTTCTCTAATTCAACTTTAACATCTTCTAATCCATTTAAAATGATTTCTGGAGTATTTTTATAACAATCACTCATTGTATGGGGAGTAGTTATAATTTTAGAAAAACCCAACTCCTTTAAGCATTGAATGAGTCCTATAGACTCTTTTACTGATTGGGATCCATCATCTATTGATGGGATTAAATGAGAATGCATATCTGTCTTCAAAACAGAAAAATCTATAGGCTCTAATTCCTTTTTCCTAAGTTTTGTAAACCAGTTTATCATTAGCTGTATTGTTCTGAATAATATTTTTTGTAATTACCAGATGTAACATTGTCAACCCACTCTTTGTTGTTCATGTACCACCAAATCGTTTTTCTCAAACCTTCCTCAAATTGAAGAGAAGGTTCCCATCCTAGTTCATTTTTAAGCTTAGATGCATCAATTGCATATCGTTTATCGTGTCCTGGTCTATCATTCACATAAGTGATTAACTGCTCTGATGTTCCCTCATCATTCTCTAATATTTCATCCATCTGCTTGCACAGTACTTTTATTAAGTCAATATTAGTCCATTCGTTAAACCCTCCTATATTATACGTTTCTGTATTTCTACCTTGATGAAAAATAATATCGATAGCTCTTGCGTGATCCACTACATACAACCAATCTCTTGTAAACAAACCATCTCCATATACAGGAAGGGATGTATTATTTCTGATATTATTTATAAATAATGGCAATAATTTCTCTGGAAACTGATTGGGACCATAATTATTAGAACAATTAGAAATAACATAAGGTAAACCGTAAGTATTACCATAAGCTCGAACAAAATGATCTGAACTTGCTTTTGAAGAGGAATACGGAGATTGAGGATCATATGGCGTAGTCTCTAAAAATAGCCCAGTATCTCGTAAACTTCCGTATACTTCATCTGTAGAAACATGGTAAAACAATTTATTATCAAAATTACTTTTCCAATGTTTTTTTGCTGCATTTAATAAATTTACAGTTCCAACAACATTGGTCATGATGAACTCCATAGGATTTATTATAGATCTATCTACATGACTCTCTGCAGCTAAGTGAATTACGCCATCAAAGTTATATTTATTAAACAATCCTTCTACAAAATCTTTGTCTACAATATCTCCTTTTTCAAATATATAGTTTTCTGAAATCTCAATATCTGTTAAATTTTCTAAATTACCTGCATACGTTAACTTATCCAAATTAACTATCTGATAATCTGGATAACTGTTTACAAATAATCTTACGACATGAGAACCAATAAATCCAGCTCCACCTGTTATTAAAATTGTCTTTCTCATACTTATTTTTTAAATTACAGCAAATATAAATAATTATCAGTTAATTAAATCGTTAGATAAAATTAAAGAAAATGTAAATTAGCAAAAAATTAATTTATGAAGAGGTGTCTTTCTATTTACTTATTACTATTAAGTATTAATGTATTGAGCCAAGAACAAGGCTTTTTTAATAAAATGATTCTTTTTGATTATAGTGTCCAGATACCAGTTGCAAAAATGGCTGATAATTTTGGTATAAACTCATCAATGGGATTGTGTTATTTAAACAATAAAAATGACGTTCTATTTGGTATAGATGCAAATTTTATGTTTGGAAATAATGTGAAAAATGACAGCATTCTTAGACTAATTTCTACCCATGCAGGGTATTTAATAAACTCTAGTGGTGAGTTAGATGAAGTGTTACTTTATCAAAGAGGAATAAATACCCATTTATTAATTGGTACATCTTTTAGAAGTGAAGAAGACAACCTTTCTGGGTTATATGTATATGGAGGAGTTGGATATCTTCAGCATAAAATCAGATTAGAAACGGACAGAACCTATTTACCACAACTAGAAAATGATTACATGAAAGGATACGATAATTTTACGAGTGGATTAAGTACAAAAGTATGTGTTGATTACATGTATTTTGACAAAAATACATCTATAAAGTATCATGTTGGATTTGAATTTATAAATGCGTTTACTTCTAATAAAAGATCTTATAACTTTTCGGATATGCATGAAGTAGACAATATGACAAAACTAGATCAATTATTAGGATTCAGACTTGGTGTTATTATTCCAATAAACAGAGATAATCAAGGTAAATTTCATTATTTCTAAATGAAGTTTTTATATAATATATTTATTCTTTTTTATTTAATTGGAATAAAAATTTATTCTGTTTTCAATAAGAAAACAAAAAAAATGGTTATTGGACAGAAAAACATTCTGAAAAGAATACATTCTGAAACAAAAGACAATACAGATATAGTTTGGTTTCACGCCTCTTCTTTAGGGGAATACGAACAAGGAAAGTCAGTAATTCTATCATATAAAAAGAAGAATCCTTCTCATAAAATTCTACTTACATTTTATTCTCCTTCAGGATATGATGCGGTAAAAAAGAATCATATTGTAGATTGGATATTTTATCTACCTCACGACACGAAAAATAACGCAAGATTTATAGCGTGTATCGTTAAACCAATAAAAGTAGTCTTTATTAAATACGAGTTTTGGTTCCACTATATTCAAGAGTTATACCAACAAAAAATACCAATCTATTTCATGTCTTGCAAATTCCGAAAGGATCAATATTTCTTTAAATTTTATGGAAAATGGTTTGCAAAACAATTACAAAAAGTATCTCATTTCTTTGTTCAGGATATGGAATCAGAGCAACTACTTAAGTCCATAAACATAAAAAACATATCTATAAGTGGAGATAGTAGGTTTGATACTGTATTTAGTAATTCTACAAAAGGTTTCTCAGATAAGAGAATAGAATCATTTATTCAAAAAGAAAAAGTTATTATTCTAGGTTCTGTTTGGGAAGAAGATTTAAAATTATTTAATGATTTCAATATTCTTCCTGATTACAAAATCATCATTGCTCCACATGAGATAGATAAGATATCAACCTATCAACAACTCAGTAATTCTATATTATTATCCAAATCAGATTCTAAAAAAATTAGTAACTACAGAATCTTAATTATTGATAAGATAGGAATTTTATCTAAGACCTATCGTTATGCAGATATAGCATATATTGGTGGAGGATTTGGAAAAGGAATACACAACACATTAGAAGCTGCTATCTATAACATTCCTGTTTTGCATGGACCTAATTATGATAAATTTATTGAAGCTAAAGAACTACTTAGTTTAGGTTTATCTCATTATGTAAAAAGTACAGAAGAATTAATTTCTTCCGTAAAATATTTTGAAAACACAGAGATAAAACAAAAATCTACAGAGTATATAGCATCAAAATTAGGAGCCGCTCAAAAAATAACAGACTATATATAATTCAATATTATTATATTTGCTCAAAATAAAAACTCATGAAAACTAAATTAGTTCTAGGTTCAATTGTTGTATTTACACTTTTAATCTCTTCATGTAAGGAAGATAATATAGAAGAAAGTGGAACAGTAAACACTAAAGATTATTTATTTGCAGAAAATTTATTTAATGATATAGGTAGAATTGTAGAAGATGCATTTATTGATAATGGGGCAACTAAGTCATGCCCTAGTTATACTTCTATGAATGCAGATACATCAGATATAGATACGATTATTGTTGATTTCGGAGACGGTTATCCTGATGATTGTTTAAGTTATGGAAAAGAAAGAAGAGGAAAAATTATAATTACTTATAGTGGGAAATATAGGGACTCTTTATCTGTTGTCACTACTACCTTTGATCATTATTATATTAACGATAATTGGATTCAAGGACAAAGAACTACAACTAATAATGGAAGAAATTCTGATGGAAATGTAACTTTTTCAGTTGATATTTCTGCTACTATTACAGGAATTGGAACCATTAACTTTGAATCTATAAGAGAAAGAGAATGGATATCAGGATATAATACTTTTTCAAACCCGTTTGATGATGTTTATTCTATAAATGGAACTGCAAGTGGGAATAGCAGTAATGGGAGAAACTTTGAAGTAAATATAACTGAAGACTTATATGTAAATTTATCGTGTTTATCCGAAAATACTTGTATGATAACCAGTGGACAAACTGAACTTATTCCTGAGGGATTTAGTAACAGAGTTATAAATTATGGGGACAGTGCCTGCGACTGCAACTATTCTGTGATACTTAATGGAAATGAATATTTGGTTGTAATTAATTAAGCGGCTTTCAACTTTATTAAAGAAGATTTATCTAACTTACTTTTAGCATACGAATAAGTTAGTTTAAATTCCTTCATATCCTTATCAGAAGGTAACTCAAACATAACGTCTAACATTATTGTCTCACAAATAGATCTTAAACCTCTTGCTCCAAGTCTATATTCTATTGCTTTATCTACTATTAGATCCAATACTTTTTTATCTACACTAAATTCTACTCCGTCCATCTTAAATAGTTTTTCGTATTGTTTAATTATAGAATTCTTAGGCTCCGTTAGGATTTTTCTTAGAGCAATTTTGTCTAAAGGATTTAAAAATGAAAGAATAGGCATTCTACCAATTAATTCTGGTATAAGTCCAAAACTTTTTAAGTCTTGTGGAAGAATATATTGTAATAAATTATCCTTTTCAATTGTATCCTTTTTTTGAGAAGAATATCCAATAGATTGCGTGTTTAATCTTTTCGAAATATGTTTTTGTACTCCATCAAAAGCTCCTCCACTTATAAATAATATATTCTGAGTATCTACGGGAATCATTTTCTGATCAGGATGCTTTCTCCCTCCTTGAGGAGGAACATTTACAACGGTGCCTTCTAGTAGTTTTAACATTGCCTGCTGAACACCTTCACCACTAACATCTCTAGTTATAGAAGGATTGTCACTTTTTCTAGCGATCTTATCTAGCTCATCAATAAATACAATACCTTTTTCTGCGTGAGAAACATTATAATTAGCAGATTGTAACAATCTAGTTAAGATACTTTCTACATCTTCTCCTACATATCCAGCTTCTGTTAATACTGTAGCGTCTGCAATACAAAAAGGAACTTGTAATAATTTTGCAATAGATTTAGCGAGAAGAGTTTTCCCAGTTCCAGTTTCGCCAACCAACATTATATTAGACTTCTCTATTTCTACATCTTCTGAATATGTGTCTGGTTGAAGAATTCTTTTATAGTGATTATATACCGCAACAGAAAGAACCTTTTTAGCTTGCTCCTGTCCTATTACAAATTCGTCTAAATGAAACTTTATTTCTTGAGGCTTTAATAATCTAGAGGATTGGTCTAAAGAATTCTCTTCAGTAGATTCTATCTCTAAAATATCATATGCTTGTTCTATACAACTATCGCAAATATGTGCCGAAATACCAGCAATCAATACATCTGTATCCTGCTTGTTTTTTCCACAGAAAGAACATTTAACCAACTCTTTACTTTCCATTACTTATTTCTTACTAGAACCTCATCAATCATACCATATTCTTTAGCTTCTTCAGCTGTCATCCAGTAATCTCTATCTCCATCCTTCCAAACTTTTTTGTAATCTGTTCCAGAGTGATGAGCAATAATTTCGTAAAGTTCTTTCTTAAGTTTCTGAATCTCCTTTGCAGTAATCTCAATATCAGAAGCTTGTCCACTAGCTCCACCAAGTGGTTGGTGAATCATTACTCTTGAATGTTTTAAGGCTGTTCTTTTCCCTGCAGCTCCTGCAGTAAGTAATACCGCTCCCATAGAAGCAGCCATACCTGTACAAATAGTAGAAACATCAGGATTTATATACTGCATAGTATCGTAAATCCCTAAACCTGCATACACCCCACCTCCTGGTGTATTCAAATAAATCCTGATTTCTCTATCCGCATCTGCAGATTCTAAAAACAAAAGTTGAGCTTGTATGATATTAGCAACATAATCGTTTATCGGAACTCCTAAAAAAATAATTCTATCCATCATTAATCTAGAGAAAACATCCATTGAAGCAATATTCATTTGTCTTTCTTCAATAATCGTTGGGGAAATGTAATTTCCATGAATGGAAGTAAACTCATCTAAATGAAGAGAACTAATTCCCCTATGTTTTGTTGCGTATTTTCTAAACTCTTTTGAATAATCCATATTTTTTTATTTTTCTGATGCTAATTTAACAAAATCATCATAAGAAATAGCCTTTTCTGTTAATTTGAAGTTTTCTTTATAAACTTCAAGAGTTTTGATGTCATAAAGTTGGTCGTAAATCTTCTTCCTTTCATCTTCTTTTACTAGAATAGATGCAACAATTTCATTCATTTTTTCATCTTCCGGAACTGGCTGACCGTATTGTTTCATTTGCATTGAGACCAATGTCTTAGTATGATCTTCTACTTCTTTAGCGTCTACCTTTACGTCAAAACTTTCTAAAATATTGTTTTCTATTAATTGCCATCTTAATGATTTAGAATACATATCATATTCCTCTTTTATTTGATCTAGAGTTAATGATTTTTCAGATGTATGAACTAGCCATTTTTTTAAAAACTCATCTGGCATATCAAATTTAATTTTATTAATTAAATATGTTACCACATCATTTTTCAACATTCTATCACTTTCCGTAACATAAGATTTCTCCGCTTCTTCCTTTATTTTAGATTTAAACTCTTTTATTGTTTTTACAGAATCCTTTGCATAAACTTTCTCAAAAAGTTCTTTATCCATTTTAGCTGGTTCTAATTTACTTATGTTTTTTACCGTAAATTGAAACTCTTCAGAAGTCAAATCATGTAATTGATCCTGATTAACATTTAACATAGCACTTAAATCTGTGTGGTTTTTAAATGCTTTCATTACATTTACAGAAAACGCATCATCTTTCTTTACTCCTATAAATTTCTTTTTTATTTTCTTATCAGATATAAAATCCATAGAAACAGTTGCTTCATTCTTTATTCCATTTTCCATTAAATTTCCATCTACATCTAATTGAGCAATTTCACAAAAAACCAGATCACCTTCCTCAGAAACTTCTGGACTACTCATCTTTCCAAATCTTTTTGCAATGTCGTTTGCATAAGTATCAACTAATTGTGTATCTGCTTCAATTTTATAATAAGGTAACTTATCTTTTTTATTAATTTTCACATCCAGTTCTGGAGCAATTCCTATTTCAAATTCAAAATTAAATGTTGTATCATTTTCCCAATCTACTGATTGATTCTCTACTGGTATGGGAGAACCTAAGACTTTAACATTTTCATCAGAGATGTATTTATACAGCTCATTTTGCAACATTTTATTCACCTCATCCACTAAAACAGGTGTTCTGTATTTTTTTACAATCATACCCATTGGAGTTTTTCCTTTTCTGAAGCCTGGAATTTCAGCGTTTTTTCTGTAATCTTTTAATACCTTATCTACTTTTTCTTGGTAATCTTCTGGACTTACCACTACTTTTAATACAGCTTGTAATTTGTTGGTTTTTTCTTGTGTAATCTTCATAATTAAGTAATTGTTAAAATGGTCGGCAAAATTACAATATTTAACTGATTATTAGATTAAAAGAGAGTTTATTTTAAGGATACAAAAAAAGCCCACTATACAGTGAGCTTTTGGTGCGGATGAAGGGAGTCGAACCCCCACGCCTTACGGCACTAGATCCTAAGTCTAGCGCGTCTACCAATTCCGCCACATCCGCTAAAATTTGGTCCGCAAAGATATTATTTTTTATTAGTTGAAATAAAAAAATCAATTATATTTGCATTAATATCGATATCACATAAAAACAAAGCAAAGAATGAGCTTATCAGTAAAAGGAACAGTAAAACAAAAATTAGAATTAGAACAGGGAATAAGCAAAGCGGGAAAGGAATGGAAATCACTATCTTTTGTATTAAATACCGGAGCACAATATAACCCTGATATATGCTTTAAATTGTTTGGAGAAGAGAAAATCCAGATTATCTCAGATATTAATGATGGAGAAGAAGTAGAAGTGTTTTTCAACTTATCTTCACGAGAATGGAATGGAAAATGGTTTACATCTGCAGATGCTTGGAAAATTGAAAAGTTAGAAAATAATAGCGAATCTGAAACAATTGACGATTCTGAAATTCCAGTTTTTGAAAACAACCAGACAGAAGAAGACGACTTACCATTCTAAAAATGTCATTTGTTAAAAAATTTGAGAATATTTTTAGGTCGATATTACCATCTCCTTTTTCAATAGCAATTTTACTTACAATACTAACTTTTGTTTTAGCATTAATCTTTACAGAAAACCAAAACAATCAAAGTTATCATGTTTTAAACCTATTCTCCTCATGGGAAAATGGTATTTGGAATAACGGATTACTTGTTTTTGCATTTCAAATGATGTTAATGCTAGTATTAGGACACACATTAGCACTAACTAACTCTATAAATTCTTTAATTTCAAAAATTACAAAATTTTGCACCTCTACTGCAAATGCTGCTACAATCATCTCTTTCTTTACTATAATTGTAAGTTTATTTAATTGGGGACTAGGATTAATTTTTGGAGCAATCTTTGCTAGAAAAGTAGCTGAACATGCTTCCAATAAAAATATAAATCTAAACTATCCATTAATTGGAGCGGCTGGATATTCCGGATTAATGGTTTGGCACGGAGGAATTTCTGGTTCGGCACCAATAAAAGTTGCAGAAAAAAATCATCTTACAGAAATGTTTAAAGAGTCTAATTTTGATGTACCTTCAACAATTACTCTTTCAGAAACTATATTTTCTCAAATGAATATTTTTGTTTCGGTGTTATTATTAATTATAATCCCTACACTTTTCTTTTATCTAGGAAAAAAGAATTTAGGAAGTAATATCAATGTACCCACACAATCAACAAAAGAAGAAAAAATAGAATATATTGGAGCTGAGCAATTAGATCACTCAAGAGTTGTGTCAAAAATAATCTCTATTTTAATATTAGCTTATTGTTTTTACAAATCTATCTTATTACCAGAAGAAGTGTCTCTTAAAGTAATTACACCAAATTTCATAAATCTGATTTTGTTAGGATTGGGGATTTTCTTCCACTCTTCCTTTTATAAATTCACAAATGCAATTACAGAAGCTATAAAAGGAGCTTCAGGAATTCTAATCCAATTTCCTTTATATTTTGGGATTATGGGAATAATGAAGGACTCAGGAATGGTAAGTTTACTATCTGACTTTTTTGTAAATATCTCTAACGAAACTACATTTCCCATTTTCACTTTTATTTCTGCGGGAATTGTAAACATATTTGTACCTAGTGGAGGAGGTCAATGGGCAATTCAAGGTCCTATAATAATAGAGGCTGCTAATCAATTAGGAGTTTCATTTTCAAAAAGTATAATGGCTTTAGCCTATGGAGATCAGCTAACAAACATGCTGCAACCGTTTTGGGCTTTACCACTATTAGGAATTACAGGTTTAAAAGCAAGAGAAATTCTTCCTTATACTTTATACCTATTCCTTATTGGTTGTCTTATTTTTGTTGGAGGGTTATTACTTTTCTAAAACTAAAAAGCTATAATCGTATTTATTTTTTTCATCAGCCTTACAGTCTTCCCTTGTTATCACTTTCCAATCTTCTGCCAAATTAGGGAAAAAAGTATCTCCCTCAAAATTATGATGTATTCTAGTAAGGTATATTCTTTCAATCAGATTGTTTTCTAAAGCTATTTTATAAATCTGACCTCCCCCAATAATAAAAGGTTCTTCATCACCATTTTTCTTAGCAACTTCTATGGACTCTTCGACAGAGTTGACTACAATACAATCTTCTGCAATATAATCCGACTGTCTTGTTATGATAACATTAGTTCTATTAGGTAAAGGTTTAAATTTATGAGGAATGGATTCAAAATTCTTTCTTCCCATAATCACATGATGACCTTTAGTAGTATCCTTAAAAAACTTCATATCCCTAGGTAAATGCCAAGTCAGATCATTGTCTTTTCCTATAACTCCATTCGCAGATACTGCTACTATTAACGATACTCTCATTTTTTATTAACTTTATATTTTACTCCTCTTGCTTCTAAATAATTTTTTACAAAATTAAAATGTTCTCCCAAGTATTCTGGAGGAGAAATCCCAGTTCTATTATAATCTCCATTTACTACTAAGTTTGCAACTGCTGTACAAGTATATCCTGTTGTTCTAGACATGGAATTTACACCATCTTCATACCTGTCTAATAAATAATATTCATAACAAGTTTCCTTATCCTTTTCGACTCCAGAGATAGTTATTCTCATAACTGTAAAATCTCTATCTCCTTTTTTCATCTCCCATTTTGGAAATAAAAGTTTCGATGTAAGATCAATTGGTCTAACTTTCTGACCGTTTACATCGATCTCATCATAAGAGAAAAAACCAGACTCTCGCAACACCTTTAGATATTCCACAGAACCTGGATAACGCAAAGTTTTTTCTATCATGTTTGGAACATGTTTCATGGTGTAAATTAATGTCCTTAATCCATCTGAATTCCAACTTTCTAGAGTTCCTATTTTTTCAAACTCTACCAATTCAGTGTCTGAAAGAGCTTCTTTTACTACTAATTGAGAATTCTGTACAAATCTAGCAGGTCGGATATATTCTTCAATCACGTCTATTGGAGAAAATACTGCTTGATATTCATAAGGCCATTCTCTTTTTATAGGCAGCCCTCCAACCAAACATTCATAATCAGTAATTTTCATATTCATATTGTGGTATCCAAAAATGATATTCCCCATTCCAGGAGCTACTCCACAATCCATTACTGCTACCACTCCTTTTTCTTTTGCTAAAGCATCTAAACCAAAAGGGTCCTCAGGATAAAAGGATATATCCACAATATTCTTACCATTCTCAATTACACCTTCCATCATCTTATACCCCATAAATCCAGGTACTGCACCAATTACTAAGTCAAAATCCTTAATAAGATTTTGTAGAGTTTCCTTATCAGAAACATCAGCACAAATAGTGTTGATATCTGCTAACTTATCTAAGTTTTTTTGAGAAACATCTACTGAGGTAACCTTGTGGCTTTTAGACAAATCTTTAGCCATTACACTACCAACCAATCCAGCTCCTAAAACAATAATTTTTGCCATTATACTGCTACTTTTCCTTTGATATGAGGATGTGGAAAGTAATCTACTAATTCAAAATCATCAATAGTGAAATCAAAAATACTTTTCACTTCCATATTAATTTTCATTTGTGGTAATGATTTCGTATCTCTACTTAATTGTAATGCTGTTTGCTCAAAATGATTAGTGTAAATATGAGCATCTCCTAAAGTATGAACGAAATCACCAACTTCCAAATCACAAACTTGCGCCATCATCATTGTTAAAAGTGCATAAGAAGCAATATTGAAAGGAACACCTAAAAAGATATCCGCACTTCTTTGGTATAACTGACAGGAAAGTTTTCCATCTGCTACATAGAACTGAAAAAAGGCATGACAAGGAGGTAGAGCCATTTGCTCAATTTCTCCTACATTCCAAGCACTCACAATAATTCTCCTACTATCAGGATTGTTTTTAAGTGTATCTACTACTTGAGATATTTGGTCAATATATTTTCCGTCTGGTGCAGGCCAAGATCTCCATTGGTATCCGTATACATGACCTAAATCTCCATTTTCATCTGCCCATTCATCCCAGATTCTTACTCCATTATCTTTGAGGTACTTTATATTAGTATCTCCTTTTAGGAACCAAAGCAGTTCATGAATTATCGATTTTAAATGTAACTTTTTGGTGGTAACACATGGAAAACCTTTTGATAAATCAAAACGCATTTGGTGTCCAAAAACACTTTTTGTCCCTGTTCCAGTTCTATCTTCTTTCAACGTGCCCTCTTTCATCACGCGTGACATTAAATCTAAATATTGTTGCATTTATTCTTAAATTAACATTCCTACTATTACAGCTGTAAAAAGTGAAGCTAATGTTCCTCCAATTAAAGCTAAAAAACCTAATCGGGCAAGATCACTTTTTCGTTTTGGAGCAAGAGCTCCAATACCTCCTATTTGTATCCCAATGGAAGCAAAGTTAGCAAAACCACATAATATATACGTTGCTATAATTATTGATTTTTGTTCTACAAAAACTCCTGCACTTTTCATCTCTCCTAAAGAAACATAAGCTACAAATTCATTCAATACTGTTTTTTCTCCAAGTAGTTGGCCTACCAAAAACATATCTTCCTTACAAACACCCATCAGCCAAACAATAGGTGCACCAATATATCCTAAAATCATATTGAATGAAAATTCAGTATATGAAGTGTTTTCAGAAATCCATACATTTAAAGAAGTCCAATCACCTATTTTAAACATAATATAATTTGCCATGGACATTAATCCGATAAACACTAAAAGCATAGCTCCAACATTTACTGCTAATCTAAGTCCATCGGTTGTTCCTTTCGAAATCGCTTCTAAGGCATTACTTCCCATATCAGCCTTACTAACCTCTAATTTGGTTTCAAATTTTTCATGCTCAGGTATTAAAATTTTTGCGGCAACTACAGCAGCTGGTGCTGACATAACAGATGCCGCTAATAAATGTTTAGCAAAAATTATTTGTTGCACAGGATCATCTCCACCCAAAAAACCAATATAAGCTGCCAAAACACCACCAGCAATAGTAGCCATCCCTCCACTCATCAAGCAAATCATTTCTGACATCGTCATCTTTTCTAAATATGGTTTTACCAATAGTGGAGATTCAGTTTGTCCTAAAAAGATATTTCCTGCAGCAGCGACACTTTCAGGCCCTGAAAGCCCCAGGCTCTTTTTCATTAACCAAGCAAAGCCGTAAACGATTTTAGGTATAATTCTCCAATAATAAAAAAGTGATGTTAATGCTGAAAAGAAAATTACTGTAGGTAATATCATTACTACAAAATTCATAAGTGGAGATTCTATCACTCCTGTTTCGAATGATCTGAAAAGAAACATAGTGCCGTCTTGAGTGAAGGAAATGATTTTAGTAAATATTTTTCCAACAAACTCAAAAGATGAAGAAACAAAAGATACTTTTAAAATAAGTAATGCAAATGCGATTTGAATTCCTAATCCTTTAGATACTAACATCCAATCAACTCCTTTTCTGTTAGTACTGAATAAAAAGGAAATTAATAAGAGTGAAATTATTCCAAGTAATCCTCTAAAAAAAGAAGAAAGAGAAAACCCTGATCTTGTAATTGTAGAAGAGTTTACTCCTTCTTTAATAAAGGCGTAATTGATTCCATTCTCATTTAGCATTAAAGCTTCTTTAGTAAGAGAAATATGGTAGAACCTGATAGTGTCTATAGGTAAATCATAATGTAAGGATAAAATCCCCTCTTGTAATTTCCACTCTCCCTTTGCAACTAAGTTTGCTTCAGATATCTCATAATTAAAAGTGAAATCTGCATTAATTTGCATCTTATCATCAGAGGACAGAGGTTTTAGATTTTCTCCAAATTCTACTGTATCAGGAAGTATAAAATTAAAATTCCAGTTACCTATAATATCTTGAGAAACAGTAGGGATTGACAAAAACGATACAAAAATAAGGAAGTAGAATTTTCTCATTTATTTGTCTTTTCTTCTATTAATCTCATCTCTTATTTCAGAAGCTCTTTCATAATCTTCTGAATCAATAGCCTCTTTCATTTCTTTTTTTAATTCACCTAACGAAAGGGTTCCCAAAATATCTATCCTAGACTCCTGGTCCTCCAAATTATCATCTTGATACGAAATAGTATAATCATCTGAAAGTATAATTCCGGCTTCTTGCAGAATATCGTTGTAGGTAAAAATAGGGCACCCCATTCTGATTGCAATCGCAATTGCATCTGAGGTACGAACATCTATTTCTAACTCTTCATCTCCATCCATAAAACAAAAGAAAGAAGCATGAAACACTCCCTCTCTTAAGGTATGAATCAGAACTCTACTTATCGTAATATTAAAATTATTAGTTATCGATTTGATAATATCATGAGTTAAAGGTCTTTCCGGATTTTGACTACTCTCTAGATATATAGCTATAGAACCTGCATTACAAGGACCAATTACAATTGGTAATTTTCTTTCCCCTCCTATTTCCCTTAAAAGTAAAACATATGAACTCTTATGAGAACTGCTAGGTTCTAATCTCTCTATGTCTAACTGTACTAATTTCAATTTTTAGTGTTTCAGTTTTTTAAACGCTTCAATTAATTTCGGAACCACCTCAAAGGCATCTCCAACAATACCATAATCTGCTGCCTTGAAAAATGGAGCTTCAGGATCTGTGTTAATAGCAACCATCACTTTGGAAGAATTTACTCCTGCCAAATGCTGAATTGCGCCTGAAATTCCTATTGCAATATATAAATCTGCTGTTACCGGTTTTCCTGTTTGTCCTACGTGCTCAGAGTGAGGTCTCCAACCAATGTCGGACACTGGTTTAGAGCATGCTGTTGCTGCTCCCAATACATCTGCTAATTCTTCAATCATGCCCCAGTTTTCTGGACCCTTCAATCCTCTTCCTGCAGAAACAACAACCGCTGCTTCGGAAATCGAGACCTTTCCAATAGATGTCTCTTGTCCATCAAATGACAAACTTCCTGTTTCCGAAAAATCTGAATTTTCTATTACACAATCTACATTATTTTCTAATAATCCAAATGAATTTGGAGCAATACACAAAATTGTTTTTTCTGTATTTGATTGCACTACCTCAATCGCTTTATTAGAAAAAGATTTTCTTTTAACGACTATATCAGAAGATTCTGAAAGAGAAATAACATTTCCGATACATGCTGAGGATAATTTTACAGATAATCTAGGAGCTATCATTCTTGCAGTATGTGTTCCTGAAAAAATTATCACAGCTGCATCTGAAGAAAATTTTGATATAACTTTTGATGCAGATTGACTATCTCCTTTATTTATTAACGGAACAGATATCACCTTTGAAGCTCCGTAAGACCCTAACTTTAACAATTCATCATCAGACACCTCTTCTAAGGATACTGCCACTAAATTTGTTCCTAATAATTTTGCTGTTTCACTTGCATAAGAAACCGCCTCAAAAGTACTTTTTCTAAAATTTCCTCCCCAACTTTCTGTATATACTAATACTGACATTTTTTATATTTTTTTAATTAAATAACCTTTGCTTCATTATGTAACAAATTCACTAGTTCAGGAACATTAGACGCATCAACTAACTTACAACTCCCCTTTTCCTCTGGTTTGGCAAAACTTACAGTAGAAGAATATGTATTAGAGGAAGTAGGTTCTAGAACAGACAATGGTTTTGTTCTAGATTGCATGATACCTCTCATATTAGGAATCCTAAGATCACTCTCTAATACTAATCCTTTCTGTCCGCCTAAAACCATAGGAAGAGAACAAGAAATCATTTCTTTTCCTCCATCTATTTCTCTTACTAATTTTGCATTATCCCCGTCAATCTCCAAACCGATACAAGCATTAACAAAAGGAAGATCAGTCATTTCAGCAATCATAGCAGGTACAGCTCCTCCATTATAATCAATGGACTCTCTACCAGCAATAATTATATCAAAATTATTTTGCTTTATGTAATTCGAAATTTCAAGAGCGACAGAATAACTATCTACTGGAACCATATTAATTCTAACCGCATCATTGGCTCCAATAGCTAAAGCCTTTCTCATTACAGGTTCTACTGTTGTGTCTCCAACTGTAATAACCGTTACTTTTCCATCTGTAGATTCTTTAAGTATCATAGCTCTTGTCAGTCCAAACTCATCATAAGGATTAATCACAAACTGAATTCCATTTGAATCAAATTTTGTATTGTTATCTGTAAAGTTAATTTTAGATGTTGTGTCAGGAACGCTACTTATACACACTAATATATTCATCTTTTATATTTTTATTAAAATTAGATAGCAAATCTAATAAAAATGATGTTTTAATTTCGTAAAAAATAATAAAAACTAATACAAATACGTACTTTCAATAAAAATACTATTTTTGTAGTCCTTTTTACAAACTAAAAAACTAAAAAATGAAAATAGAATCAATGATGATTTATATGCCAATAATAATGGCGATTGTGGGATTGTTATATATGACAATAAAGAAAAGCTGGGTAATGAAACAAGACCCAGGAGATGGGAACATGAAAGAAATTTCTGAACACATATACGAAGGAGCTTTAGCTTTTTTGAATGCAGAATACAAACTACTTTCAATATTTGTAATAATTGTAAGTATTCTACTATTTATTGTTTCAACAATTGTACCATCGACACATTGGATGATTGTAATAGCATTTATTTTCGGAGCTGTATTTTCTGCATTTGCAGGTAATATAGGAATGAAAATTGCTACTAAAACCAATGTAAGAACTACACAAGCTGCCATCTCAAGTTTACCAAAAGCATTAAAAATTTCCTTTGGAGGAGGAACTGTTATGGGGCTAGGTGTTGCTAGCTTAGCTGTACTTGGTTTAACAGCTTTTTTTATTATATTCTATAACTTTTTTATGAGTGGATCATGGACAAATACTCATGATATGACTATTGTTTTGGAGACTTTAGCAGGATTCTCACTCGGAGCTGAGTCTATTGCTTTATTCGCTAGAGTAGGTGGTGGTATTTATACTAAAGCTGCTGATGTGGGAGCTGATTTAGTAGGAAAAGTTGAAGCTGATATCCCAGAAGATGACCCAAGAAATCCTGCTACAATTGCTGATAATGTTGGTGATAATGTTGGTGATGTTGCAGGAATGGGTGCGGATTTATTCGGATCTTATGTTGCAACAGTATTAGCTGCAATGGTACTTGGAAACTATATTATCAGAGATATGGGAGGAGCTATTGATGATGCCTTTGGAGGTATCGGACCAATTCTTTTACCAATGGCAATTGCTGGAGCTGGAATTATTATATCTATGATTGGAACTATGCTTGTTAGTATACAAGATAATGATGCAAAAGAAGATAAGGTAATGGGAGCTTTAAACAAAGGAAATATTACCTCTATTATACTAGTTGCCATTTCAAGTTATGTATTAACAATGTATATGTTACCAGAAAAATTGATGATGAATTTCTTTGGAGAAGGAACTATAGAAGTAAGTTCAATTAATGTATTTTATGCAACTCTTGTAGGTCTACTTGTTGGAGGGGTTATTTCATCAATAACAGAATATTATACTGGTTTAGGTAAAAAACCTATTCTTAAAATCGTGCAACAATCAAGTACCGGAGCTGCAACAAATATTATTTCCGGTTTAGCGACGGGTATGATTTCTACTTTTCCTTCTATATTATTATTTGCAGGAGCTATCTGGGCTTCTTATGAGTTTGCAGGGTTCTATGGTGTAGCAATGTCTGCTTCAGCAATGATGGCAACAACAGCTATGCAACTCGCTATTGATGCATTTGGTCCTATTGCAGATAATGCTGGTGGTATTGCGGAAATGAGTGAACAAGACCCTATTGTTAGAGAGAGAACAGATATTTTAGATTCTGTTGGTAACACAACTGCTGCTACTGGTAAGGGTTTTGCAATTGCATCCGCTGCATTAACATCATTAGCTTTATTTGCTGCTTATGTAACTTTTACAGAAATTGATGGAATTAATATTTTTAAAGCTCCAGTTTTAGCTATGTTATTTATTGGAGGTATGGTTCCAGTAGTATTCTCTGCCCTTGCAATGAATGCAGTGGGGAAAGCGGCAATGGAAATGGTCTATGAAGTAAGAAGACAATTTAATCAAATTCCTGGAATTATGGAAGGAAAGGGTAAACCAGAATACGATAAGTGTGTTGACATTTCTACGAAAGCATCATTAAAACAAATGATGGCTCCAGGATTATTAACTATTTTATTCCCAATAGGGATTTCCTTTTTACCAATGTTATTCGGAATGGATAATAAAGAAATTGCTGAGATGCTTGGGGGATATATGGCAGGTGTAACAGTTAGCGGTGTTTTATGGGCTATTTTCCAGAACAATGCTGGAGGAGCTTGGGACAATGCTAAAAAATCATTTGAAGCAGGAGTTGAAATTAATGGAGAAATGACATACAAAGGTTCGGAAGCTCACAAGGCGGCTGTTACTGGAGATACTGTTGGTGATCCTTTTAAAGACACTTCTGGTCCATCTATGAATATCTTAATTAAACTGACTTGTTTAATCGGTTTAGTAATTGCTCCAATCTTAGGAAACGGACACGAACACACTAATGATTTAGATAATAAAGTTAACACTGAAATAATTAATGAAAACGATTCACAAGAAGATGAATTAACTATAGAATTAAACTAAATTATTAAAATCATATATTATGAAAAAATTATTAAACATCTTAGGAACACTTTTACTCTCTGTTACTATAATTTCATGTGGTAATGAAACTAAAGACCATAATGTAAAAGAAGAAAACATTGAAAACACATTAGTAGAAAAAAGAGAAATTATAGAAATTTTAAAACACAAAAGCATCATATTTGCGAAGAGTGAACGTTTTGACTTCAATACAGATTTTGAAAATGATATGATGTCTATTAATACAATTGTCTTACCAGCTGACAAGTTAGTCTGTATTGCTGAGACTAAGTTATGTGAAGAGCTAACCAACTTTATTGCTGGAAACGAATTAGTTTATAACTCTTTCGAACAGCACTCTAAGATAAATGATGACGAAGCAGAATATAGACTAATGCAGCATGGGACAATTGAGATTAATAATACTCCTTATAGCGGAATTCTATACTATAATGGTGAGGGAAATAATGAAACAGGATCATGGTTTCATGGAAAACTCATTTTTGAATTACCTGAAGTGAAAGCATTAAAAGGGGAGTCAGTAATATTAGAGTTAAAAGGGAAGAGATAATTAGTTTTCCCAAATCCCGATCGGGGGTTTTCAATTGTTATAGTTTAACTATTAGAATAGGCCATTAATTTCTGCATCAATCTTCTCAATTATAGATCCTAAATCTTCTTCACTCTCAGAAAAATTTATACTATCTACATCAATTATTAATAAATTTCCTTGGTCATATTCAGAGATCCATGCTTCATATCTATCATTTAGCTGAGTAAGGTAATCTAACCGAATGCTATTTTCGTAATCTCTACCTCTTTTCTGAATTTGACTAACTAATGTTGGAACAGAAGCTCTTAAATAAATCAACAAATCAGGCCCGTCTACTAATGAATCCATTAAACTGAAGAGCTCCTTATAATTCTCAAAATCTCTTGTAGACATTAATCCCATAGAGTGAAGATTTGGAGCAAATATAAAAGCGTCTTCATAAATAGTTCTATCCTGTATAAAGTTTTTATCTTCTTTTTTAATATCTATAACTTGTCTAAATCTACTGTTTAAGAAATAAACCTGTAGATTAAAACTCCACCTTTGCATATCCTTATAAAAATCATTTAGATACGGATTATTTTCCACATCTTCAAAATGAGGTTTCCATTTATAATGTTTTGATAACTTAGTAGTAAGTGTTGTTTTTCCTGACCCTATATTTCCGGCTATTGCTACATGCATATTTTTAAAATTTTTGATAAAAATAAAAAAACTTTGGTGTTTATTTAAGTTTTATAATATCAGAATAGAATTAATGTTAATAAGTTGTATTTAATTCCGAAATTTCTTTAAAAATTTCTGTTGAGTTGTCTAATCTAGGTACCTTATATTGACCTCCTAATCTGTTGTTTTTTTCTAACCAGTCATAAAACAATCCCGATTTTGCTTCAACAATTTCTGGAGGAAGTAGTACAAAATTATTGTTTCTTTTTGATTCATAATCAGAATTTAATAATTTCAAATTAGTATCTAAATCTAATTTAAAATCCTCTAATGAATCTGGTTTCTTTGAGAATTCAATAATCCACTTATGATAGGCAACGGCCCTTTCCACAAAGACAGCAGATACAATATAGTCCGAAATCATACACTGATGTTTCTCTGAAGCTAATCTTAAAGCTTGATCCGTATTTTCCACCATTAACTCCTCCCCTACAGCATTTATATAGCTTTGGGTTCTTCCAACAATTTTTATTCTAAATGGATTTAAGCATGTAAATCGGATGGTGTCCCCTATAATATATCTCCATAAACCAGCATTTGTAGATATTACTATCACATAAATTTCTCCTAACTCTATATCTCTTAAACTAACAGTATTTCGTTCCCCCTTATTAAAATTTGATAAAGAGATAAACTCATAAAATATTCCATAATCTAACATCAAAAGCAAATCCTTCTCATTCTTCTGATCTTGTATACCAAAAAACCCTTCTGAAGCATTGTATCCTTCCAAATAATTCATGTCAGATGAAGGAATCATATGACTAAACTGATTTTTATACGGACCAAAATTTACACCTCCATGCATATAGAGTTCTAAATTTGGCCAAACTTCTGTAATATTATTTGCTCCAGATTTTTCAATTATCTTATGTAACAAAACCAAAACCCAAGAACAAACTCCTGTAATATTAGTTATGTTCTGCTTTATGGCTTGATTTGTAATTAAATCCAATTTTCTATTCCATTCTTTTAGAAGTGAGGTTTCCAGATCTGGAGAACGGTGCATATTTACCCAAAATGGGAAATTTTTGATTAAGATAGCTGACAAATCTCCCTCAATAAATCCAGAAACATTATTCAAACTCCCACCCAACATTAAACCCTTTCCATTAAATATATTGGTATCTGGAAAATTAGTACAATATAACGAAAGCATATCCTTCCCTCCTTTATAATGACACTCTTTCAACGACTCTTCTGAAATAGGAATATATTTACTTCTATCATTAGTAGTTCCAGATGATTTTGCAAAACACTGTACTTTTCCTGGCCATAATACGTTCTTCTCTCCTTTTTTCTGTCTGTCTATATATGGATACAATTCTTCATAGCTACGAAGAGGGACTTGATTTTTGAACTCATAATAAGATTTGATATTTTTAAAATTATGATCTATTCCAAAAGAAGTTCCTTTAGCTTTAGTTATCAAGTTATCAAATACTTCTTTCTGTACCTTAATAGGGTGGTTACGAAAAAAATCAATTTGATGAATTCTTTGTCTCATCAACCAAGAAAGAAACGAGTTTTTAAAAGGAAAGTTCATGAATATTTCGTATTTTTATTGCAATAAAAATACGAAAAAATATGAACAGAGATACGTTGAAGAAAATGGACACAGAACTAAAGGAGGTAGTTCACTACACTCTTGATATTCATGGTACCACTCATAATATGAACGATTATATAGGTAAACAAATTAAGATTAGTTGGAAGGGGAAAATAATTTGCCATTGTGGTAAAGAAAAGAAAAAAGTTTTTCGTTCAGGATTTTGTTACAATTGTTATTGGACATTACCAGAAGCATCACAAAGTATATTTAAACCGGAGCTATGTACTGCACATTTAGGTGAAGAAGAAAGAGATTTAGAATGGGAAAGAAAATTTCAACTAGCACCCCATTATGTATATTTAGCAAACTCAAGTGGGATAAAAGTAGGAATAACACGAAAAAGTCAAGGGGTAGTGAGATGGATGGATCAAGGAGCGAGTCAAGCTATTTTATTAGCAGAAGTACCAAATAGAAGATATTCTGGAGATATTGAAGTATCTTTAAAAAGGTTTGTAGATGACGTTACTAATTGGAGAAAGATGTTAACAGGCGAACCACAATCTGTAGATTTAGTAAAGTTAAAAGAAGAACTATCTGAACATGTTCCAGAAGAACTCCAGCAATATATCTTACCAAATAATACTGTTACAGAAATATCATATCCTGTAACAAAATACCCAACTAAAATAAAAAGCGTAACGCTAGATAAAAATCCGATATTAGAAGGGGAGTTATTAGGAATAAAAGGACAATATCTTTTATTAGATGAAGATAGAGTATTTAACATTCGATCTCATGAAGGATATATAGCTGACTTTTCGTACCAATCAATAGAAAAACAAGGACTGTTATTCTAACGGATATCTAATAAAAAAGGCAATCTTGCTTGTATCTTATCTGCAGATTTTAAGAATTCTAATTGTCTAATTGTTTCTTCAGAAAGATTCAAAAATTCTGAAAATATAATTTTATGTTCTAATGAAAATCCTTTTAACAAGTCTTCAAGTTCATCCGTTTTTTTTGGCAAAGTAATTACTCTATAATCCTCAATTTCAGACAATTTTGCAGCAGTTACAATTGCATCTTCTAATCCTCCAATCTCATCAACTAAACCAATTTCTTTTGCATCTATTCCGCTCCAAACTCTTCCTTGGCCTATTTCATCAACCTCTTCCTTAGTTAATCCTCTTCCTCCTGAAACATGGGATATAAATACATCATAGATATCCTCTACTGACTTCTGTATAACATCCACCTCATAGTTGGTTAATCTTCTATTTCCCCGACCTACATCAGAATATTTGTGAGTATTGACAGTATCTATATAGATTCCTAATTTATCATTTAATAATTTACTGTTTGGCAATAATCCGAAAACTCCAATTGAACCTGTAAGAGTAGTACTATTTGCAAATATCTTATCTGCGGTACAAGCAATATAGTACCCTCCGCTAGCAGCATAGTTTCCCATAGAAACAACAACTTTCTTCTTTTGTTTTGCAAGATTAATTTCTCTTAAAATAATATCAGAAGCCAATGCACTTCCACCTGGAGAGTTAATCCTAAAAACTATTGCTTTTACTTTATCATCTTCTGCAGCTTTTCGAATTGCTTTTACTGTAGTCTCAGAACCAATAGTATTATAACTTCCCTCACCAGTATTTATACCTCCAGTAGCATAAATAATTGCAATTTTATTTTCACTTATATTTTCTTTCTTTGTATTAACTTCTAAATATTCTGAGAATTTTATATTGTTCTCCGATTTTTCTTCTAGTATACTGATAACTTCATCCTCATATTTTAATTCATCTACAAAATTCAGGTCTTTACAAGAAACAGCGGAACTTAGTTGCAACTTATTTATAACCTCATTAATTTTACTTGTCGAAATATTTCTTTGCTCAGAAACACCTTCTATAATTTTATCTGAAATTGAGTTTAATAATTTTTCCAGCTGTTCTCTATTTTCTCTACTCATTTCATTAGACATATAAGGCTCTACAGCACTCTTAAATTTTCCATGCCTTATAACTTGCACATCAATTCCTATTTTATCGAAAAATCCTTTATAAAAAAGAATACCAGCACTTAATCCATTAAACTCAACCATTCCTTCTGGGTTCAAAAACATCTTATCAGCAACTGAAGATAAGTAATATCCTAATTGAGAATATCCTTCTGAATAGGAATAAATAAATTTACCCGAACCCTTAAACTCTATTAACTTTTTTCTAATTTCTTCTGCCTGAGAAAATCCTAGCTGAACTTCAGAAAGAGTTAAATAAATTCCAGATATTCTACCATCATTCTTCGCTTTTTCAATATTATCTAAAACATCTTTTAACTCCATATTAGCTGAAGTTGAAAAATCTAATCCTTCTAATTTCGGAAGTGGATTGCTTGAAGTTCTATCTAAAATAGCTTTATCGAATTTTATGTTAAGAATTGTGTTGTTTTTTACAACTACTTCTTTTTCATTTGGTATTAAAATAGAAACAATAATCAAGAAAAAAATAAATAATAATATAATTGATAAAAACCTGGAAAGTGTGTTTTTTAAAAAGCTTTTCATAATAAATTTTTAAGAGTATAAAACTACAAAAAATTATCTATTCATTTGTTATCTATTCCTATATTTGAACAACCATTATTTATGAATACAATATACATACAATTAGGAAGTAATATGGGAGAGAGACACTTCTATATAAAAGAAAGTCTGCTTCAAATCGAGAAGATTCTTGGAACTATTATTTACGAATCAAAAACCTATGAAAGTAGTGCATGGGGAGTTACAGAACAAAGAAACTTTTTAAACAAAGTTATATCTGTTAAATCTGATTTTTCCGCTAAGGACACATTAAAAACTCTACAGAAGATAGAAGATAAGTTAGGAAGAAAAAGAACAGAAAAATGGGGAGAGAGAACCATTGATTTGGACATTTTATTCTACAATAACGAAATAATAAACACAAAGGAATTAACGATTCCTCATCCTTATATACAAGATAGAAGATTTATTTTAATGCCTTTCGCAGAAATGAATGGAAAGTTTATTCATCCAAAACTAAAAAAAGATATTTTTGCATTATTAAAAGAATGTAAAGACACTGAAAAGGTTTCAGTTTATGAAATATAATTTTTTAGTTATAGAAGGAAATATAGGAAGTGGCAAAACAAATCTTGCAAAGCAAATTGCTATAGATTTTAATGGTAAATTGATTTTAGAAGAATTTGCAGACAATCCATTCTTGCCTAATTTTTATCAAGAAGCCGAGAAAAATGCTCTACCCTTAGAACTGTTTTTTATGGCAGAAAGATTTCACCAATTAAATGATAAAAAAAATAAATCTGATCTTTTTTCAAAGTTTGTTGTAGCAGATTATTCTTTCTTCAAATCTAAAATATTTGCTCAGAACAATTTGAAAGAAGATGAATTGAATTTATTTAACAGACTCTATGATATTATGTTCTCTAACGTAAAAAAACCAGAGTTACTAATCTACCTTCACTCAAAAGTAGAGAGGTTACAGCAAAACATAAGACTTAGAGGAAGAAAATTTGAGCAAGAAATTAAAAATGAATACCTAAAAAGTATAGAAGAGAAATATTTTGATTACTTAAAGAAACAAAGAGATTTCCCGGTGTTAATTATAGATGTTAGTTCCATTGATTTTGTAAACAATAAAGAATCCTACAAGAACATTCTAAAGGAAATTAACATTATTACAGAGGAAGACCAAATTAGAAGTATAATACTAGAATAACCTCTTACATAAATTTCAACCCATTCGCCATTTACTGTTATGCCCCAAAAATGGGTTTTTTT
>CEVR01116150.1_pt1 | contig 44294 bp, 34 predicted proteins | sample 356541 | NCBI WGS metagenome assembly CEVR01 (sample SAMEA2623734, study PRJEB7988) | marine metagenome | isolation source: saline water (ENVO:00002010), including
AGAAGGAACTGTTGACGCAAATGGACAACTCAACTGTCTTGTTGGTGACACATCCATTACTGTAACACAACTTGTTGTTGCAGTCGATGGACTCTCAGTTGTCTCCAAGAAGGGCGGTGCTGCTGACGTTTGTATGCAGAACATGGGCGGCATGACCGCTGCTCAACTCCGATGGGTCTTCTCTGCAGAAACCGATGCTGAATTGACTACAGCAGGTCTTGACTTGTCAAGTGTTGTACCAGAAGATGACGGTGACGGAATCAAGGAATGGTCTGACCTCAGTGCAAACTGTAACGCAGATGCAATCGTCCTTGCTTACCCTGACGCTGACTCTGGAACATACGAGTACTTCTACGAAGAGATCCTTCACGAAGCTGCTGCAGGATTTGGTTCCGGTACACAATCAGCCGATGACAATGTATTGGTTAACGCACTCCTCGCTGACGAGAACGCAATCGGATACTTCGGATACGCATATTATCAAGAGAACATGGCAACACTCGGTGCTGTTGCAGTCTCCAACAACCATACCCATGGTGTTGCAGACGCTCCTGAAGACGCTGTGGCCCCAACTCCACAGACCGTTCGAGATGGAAGCTACGCGCCATTGTCCAGGCCGTTGTTCATGAACGTGAACAACGCTGTCTGGGATGATGTCACCCCATTCCTCCTGTGGGCGTTCTCAGGGGACGGTAGCGCTGTCATCTCAGAGGTCGGTTACGTACCTCTTGATGACGCCACTTACCAAGAGATGATCCGTCGTATCCTTGCTCAAGGCGTTTACGCTTGATTGAGTAAGAACGAGTGATCGTTGTAACCATCAAGAACACGTTCTTGATGAATCCGAGAGGTCGGGCATTCAGGTGCCCGGCCTCTCCTTTTTTATTTGCATATATTTAGATATATATAGAATATTGAGGGCTAAGCAAAGCCAAAATTCCCTTAGGTTCTTACAAGGCCGTGGTCGAAATGCGAATACGTGCCAGGATAGAAGAAGGCGCCCCGGGACTTGTTCTCTTTGCGCTCGCAGCAACCGTTGTGATGATCACTTCGGGCATTGTCTATGTCCTGTTTGACAACGGCTCAAAATTCTACAGAGGCTTCGCATGTGGAGCTGACGATTTCAAACCACCACAAGATTGGGACCAAGACCTGCAAGCAAGCATCAAAGATGCGGCAAATTACTCTGATGGCTCCATTACCGACCCTTTGTGGTTGAATTCATTGTGTATCACTGAATTCGACATGGACCATGAAGTGGTCTTGGCTGATCCACTCATCGATCGCTTCCAATGGGATGCTGATGCAAAGTCCTACCCTGAGGGAGATGACCGAGAACCATCAGTCTTCACGCTCGAAGATGGGACGGAAATACGGGGACCTAGGGTCGATGACGGGAGACCCTACCTCACAGATTATTTCACAAACAATCCAGACAAATGGGACAGTGAATACCCAAGAATTCCTCTAAGCGTTATTTCTGCAAATGAAAAAGCACTCATTCTGCATACGCAAAATCCAGATTTGGCTCGGGATTGGTGGGTAACGATTTGGATCGGAGACGACGATGTCCGTATGGATATGGAAAACTATTCACTCGGATTGAATGAATATTCAACGGTCGGCGTATACAAGGAAGGAGATTTTGTTCGAGTCGAAATGAATTCATATTGCGGCTATGATTCAGCAAACCAATCCGATTTAGGAGTCCTTCTCAACAATGCTGATATTGAGGTTGTGGATGGTTGCTTCACTCAAGAGAATCACCTCTCCGACGATATTCACGCCCTTGCAACAGCATACAATCTGGAATTGACCATCGAGTATCTGGCCTTCAAGGCCAATGCAAACATGGATGGTATCGCAGAAGTGGGAGAAGAACTAGGCAACGGCTCCAATGCTTGGGACCTTGTCGGGGACGATGACCTCCCGTATGATTACGACCAAGATGGTGTCTGGAACACCAAATCCGATGGCCAGGGAGGTTTAGCAGACAACGACATTGATGGAGATGGGATTGCGAACAAGGTTGACCATGACATGGACAACGATGGTATCCCAAATGCCTATGATAGCGATCCTATTCTGCCCAATGTCGACTGGGTAGGCATTCTCATTGGATTGCTCACACTTGGCGTCCTTGCTGCATCGGTTTTCAGTCCACAGTGGCTTCCAAAACTCTCTGTTGAGACCATCGATTCCATTATTCCAACGCTCAAGAGTGTGGCTTATCTCATCGTCCTAATCGGATTCATGTCCCTCATTAGCCCTCCAAGTCCTATCCTTCTGATGTTGCTACTCGCGCTGATGGCCATCCTCACCATCATGGTGCGCCGAATCGATGGGGGCTATCCCGTACCCCTGATTGCAATTGGTTTGACGTCCCTGTTCTTTGCAATCTTTTCCTTCCATGAAATTCAAACAGGACACACAATTTTCTTTGGTGGTTCGTTGATCTTCATGGGTATTGTCATCAGTGACAGTCGGAACCAAGCCGGTGCTGAACGGTTCGCCATCATGGAGGGTGATTCTCGTTCGCTGATGATTCTGATTGTTTTGGTCACGTTGGTTCTATGTTACTTCGATTTCGTAGCTCGCGTCAACGGTTCTCTCGGAGAATTCCTTACCCAAACCTGGTGGAAGACTGACGTACGCACCGTCAGCGTAGTAACGGTTGGTGAAGACCTTCACATGGGTGTCAACTCATTGCTACAGACCACCCTCCAAGTCGCTCTTGGAGCGCTTGTTATTGCAATTCCAATCGGATTGGGTACAGCAATCTATCTCTCAGAGTATGCAAGCCAGCGAACCGCCAACTTTGTCAAGCCGATTCTTGAACTCCTGGCAGGAATCCCTTCTGTTGTTTATGGGTTCTTCGCATTCGTCGTCATCGCCCCAATCGTCGTTGATGTGGGAACGTACTTCCTCGAACAGGGCTGGATTGCTGAGGAGCCTCAATTGTTCAATCCTTTGAGTGGTGCAATTGTGGTTGGAATCATGATTACTCCGTTGATTGCTTCGCTATCAGAGGATGCTCTGCGTGCAGTACCTGACAACTTACGGCAGGCATCCTATGCTCTCGGCGCAACCCCTGTTGAAACGACTGCTAGAGTCACCGTCCCTTCTGCACTTTCAGGGATTTTGGCTTCGATCATCCTCGCATTGTCCAGAGCGATTGGTGAAACCATGGCGGTCACGCTCTCGGTCGGTACACTTGCTACATTTTCGAACAACATGTTCCGTAGTGCGCAAACAATGACTGCTTACATCGCTCAGCGAATTGGCGGAGAATTACCGATTGGTACAACGCCTTACTACTCGCTGTTTGCTGTTGGATTTTACCTCTTTTTCATCACGCTTGGCCTCAATCTCATTGGCCACAGAATCATGACTCGCTTCCGGGAGGCTTACGATTGAAGGAAAGTAAATTCGATCTTTCGGACAAGGGGTTGTTTGGCACATCCCTACTTCCAAAGCGTTCACTCAAACGAAGGTACCTCGCTGCGAGAGCAGGACGAACAGTGTTTGTTGCTATCGCCGTTACTTGTGGTATCATTCTGGTGACCTTGCTCACTCAAATCTCGAGTGAGGCTTTCGTTCCAACCGAAGAATTTGAGGTTGAGCGCAGTGAGACATACACGGAAAAAGGAACCAATTCAGGCGTGTATTATCACAAACCTGCGGAAACTCAACTCTCATGGGAAGCAGAAACCTGGAATCCAAATTGGGCAGAAGACGATCTTCGCCAAGAGCGTGAAAACATCACCATCAGAGCCTCGTGGACTGAGCGACACTTCCAAGCTCTCAACGACGATGGTGACGCCTTCAATTTGAATGGTCAAACGACGTGGGATCTGGCTGAAGATTTGGAACGAGCACTTTGCGATGAAGGAGATGCTCGGACAACATACAGGCCTGTTGAACCTTGGTCGCTTTCCCACCTTTTGTTAATCGGTTCCGCCGATGAATACGAGTACAAACTTGGTGAAGATTGGCGAATCACAATTTACTGGAGAGAAACTGCACCTACTCCAAACCTTGGAAATTATTGGATTCAAATCGATGACAACGATACTTCCGATGTAAGCGACGATGAAATTCTTAAGCGCTACATTTGGCGTGGACTACGCTGGGAAATTGTCGGAGAGGATGCCTACCTTGACGAAGCAATGGAACTTGCCGGCAACGACCAGTCAACATGGGGCGATGGGAAAATCCGACTTATTTATCGACAGGTTCCGTGGACAGGTTGGCAAAACGGTGACCTTCTCTTCTACAATACGGGTCAAGGAACAGATGTCGTTGCAGTAAGTCAAAAGGGAGTTGGCGATATTCCTCTCGACTCAATAAATGAGATTTTGCTTAAGCCTGCGGCCAACATCAAGTCGTTTGTTCCTGAATTCTGTACGATGGAAGAGACTTCGAAATATATCCTCGATGAAGGTCTAACTGGCAGTTACGTCATCGGAGAAGTCACAAACGAGGACGGATACGTTATCGAAGAACTTGATGACTCTGGGTTAAACGTCATCACGGAATTAGAGATTGCAATTTCCGAGACAGGAGATGGACATGATGAGTGGGTGATGATCGATAACAGGGGGTTCATCAACTACGATCATGATAACGACGGTTACGGAAACATGTTCTGGGATTCAGATAGCGATGGTGACGGGGTTTGCGATTATTATCCTGAAGAAATCCCAGGCGGCCCGTTCAAGTGCAGCAAAGCTGCAGGACCACTTTCTGAAGATATCAATGGGGATGGAAGAATCGACATCAACGATTATGGAGAAAACCCAATTGATTATGGAAGAACGGTAGTCGAAGATTCTGATTCAATCCTCCACACGAAGACAACGAATACTCTTGTTTTAAGCCCCTCTAGGAGTTCAGACAATTGGTTATTCATCCTCCATGACTTGAACTACACAGTAACCATTCAACAAACCAGTGGGCCACCAATGGATGCCAAGGAATCATCGTACCAAGAGATTGGGGGCTTTGCTCTCGGAAGTCCAATCGATTGGTTTCAACCGAAATTTATTGGGGATGATGATTTCGATAACGACGGAATCATTGATGTTTGTGATGAGGATATCGATCAAGATAGCGATAAAAACCCTATCTATGGCGACCCAAATCAGTGCCCTGAAGACTATGAATGGATTTCCCAAAAAGATTCAACACTTGACTCGTTGAGCAATCAGTTAACCGAGATTGCAGACGATGATGAACAAGAACGAGCCCGGATTGAGGCGCTGATGGACGATATCAACGCATCAGACTTCGCCCTCTTCGTTCATCTGCATGACGAAAACGGCGATGGTGTTCACGATGATACAAAAGATCGAGACATCGATAACGATGGTGTCCCAAACCTCATTGACGGCCAAGGAACGTGGGCAGGCCGTTCCATGGAATCCAAATTTGCAGAGGATGAACAAGAGGCGATCGACGAATATGTTGAACTGCTTGTTGTGAATAAATGCAGTGATACTTACAAAAAGAGTAGTCTTGAGTATGCAACAAAGGACTGCAACAATGCAAAGGAATTGAATGCAACGAAGCCAACGACACCTCAATCCTTCTGCGATGGAATTCGGACGCTGAATCAACAAGATTGGTTGCAAAGCTGTGCTGCTCCTATCAACTTTGAAAGTGGGGCAGACGTGCTTGACCATCGCGACCCTTGGCTGCCTCTTTTTGCAATGTTTGGCCTTGTAGGCATGATTTTCGTCATGCGAACTCCAGAGAAAGCCATTCGCAAACTTCGTGATGGTATGATTTGGATTGGAACAAATGAAGTCAAATCAGAACGTTACACCAAGTATTCATGGTTCTCTTACTCCAGTGAGTTAGCCAACAGATTGATTAGCGCAATTGTGAAACTTATCATTACTGTCATTGGGGCACTTATTTTCTTCTCAACCTTCTCTGAGTCACAGCCTGAACTGCTCGTTCCATTCACGTTTATTATTGGCGGAGCAATTACGCTCATGGCATCGATTGCATTGGTTTCTTCTGCCACCGATATCGTGAAGTTACGACCAGAGAAATTGATTCCAAAGGCGGAAGGAGTTGTTGATCTCGTTCTGCTTGCCCTTACGTTCCTTACATGGTACATCGCCATCACATGGATTCTTGTCCAAGGCTGGATTGTTGGAGGATTATTGTTGCTCTTTATGCTCTCAGGCATCAAGAAACTGGTTCTTGGAGCTCTGCAACTCACACGTTCGAACACATTCAAAGATGACAGATTGCGTTTGGTCGTGAAGGGGCGAGACGGATGGCTCATGGCTGCGTTCGTCGCATTGGCCATCGCCATGGTCTCTATACCTGTCGGGATTCACATCCCTTTCATATGGTCGGATTTCACATCTTCTGAACCATACAAGGCAGGTTTGCGTGCAGCATTCTGGGGAAGCGTCTATGTGGTCTCCTACACCATGCTTTTCGCTATTCCACTTTCACTCGGCGCAGCAATCTGGTTGGAAGAATACGCTCCGAACAACAGGTTCCGAAGGGCTATTCAAGCACTTATCACCAACCTTGCGGGTGTTCCTGCAATCGTTTTCGGTCTGTTTGGCCTCGCCCTCTTCCTAACCGACAGAGGAATAGGATTGGGCCTTGGAGGTACAGTCTTGACGGCAGGAATGACAATGGCGACCATGGCTATGCCAACCATTGTTATTTCATCACAGGAAGCCCTGAGAGCCGTACCCCCATCCCTACGTAATGCTGCGTTTGGCTTAGGATGCACCAAGTGGCAGGTGACGAAAGACCACGTTCTGCCTCACGCCATGCCTGGAATGATGACAGGGACCATCCTCGCCATGTCAAGAATCATGGGTGAAGCTGCTCCATTGATCCTGGTTGGAGCGGTTGCATCCGTCTTCACAGAACCTGATGCATTCTTTTACATCTCGTATGATTTTGCTCCCAATTTCGATTATTTGTTTGCATGGATCCCTGGTGTTGAACCGTACATGCAAAACCTACCTGTTTGGTCCGATCGAGAACTTTTCTCTGCAGACCCAAGTGCCTACACCGGTGCAGATACGAACGATAGAGGAGCATACACCGTTCTTCCTGTTCAAGTCTACCGCTGGACCGACATGCCTGCAACAGGGTTCAAGGTTGCCGCTGCTGGAGCCTCAATTGTCCTCCTTGGAACGCTACTCGTAGTGAATTCAGCAGCCATTCTACTTCGTGCTCACTTTAGGAGGTATTCGAACACATGACGACCGAATTTGATAAAAAAACGCTTACTGTTGGCGCATTACTCGCCATGATGAACAAATTAGTTGAAGTGGACGGTGAAATCGCTGATACTGAAAAAGAACGCATCGCAGAGATTATGGACGATTACGATGAAGAATCCCATGAAATCACTGTTGGGGAAGCGATGAGCATTCTCACCTCTCTTTCCGCAGTAGACGGCCACAAAGATACCGAAGAATCGACTGCGATCAAGGAGCTGATCGAACAACACTTCGATGCGTCTGCGGGAGAGAATGATGCTTCATCAGAATCAGAAGATGAGAATGAAGATGAAACCACTGAAGAAGCCGAGGATGATGAAGAGGAATCCAATGAAGAGACCGAGGATGTTGCTGAGTCAGAAGAAACTCAGAAATCGCATGATGAAGACATTCCTGATTCGACGCGAACACTCAATATTGATGATGAAGCACACATGTGGATTCATGATCTAGACCTTCATTATGGGAATGCACAAGCCATCTACAATGTTTCAATTCCATTTGAACGAAACGCAGTCACTGCCCTAATCGGGCCTTCCGGTTGCGGAAAGTCAACGCTTCTACGTTGCCTCAACAGGATGAATGATTTGATTTCAATCTGTAAAATCGACGGTAAAATTGAGTTGGAAGATGACAACATTATGACGCGTGGTGCCGATCTGGTCACCATTCGTCGGAGAGTTGGTATGGTTTTCCAGAAACCAAATCCATTCCCGAAGTCGATTTATGACAATGTCGCTTACGGTGTTCGATTGCACTACAATCCAAGCCGTCGTGAGTTGGATCGGATTGTTGAAAGTGCATTGAGGAGAGCTGCACTATGGGACGAAGTCAGTGACCGACTTCACGAGTTGGGCACGAGTTTGTCCGGAGGTCAACAGCAACGTCTTTGCATCGCGAGGACAATTGCCGTTGAGCCAGAAGTCATCCTGATGGACGAGCCTTGTTCTGCACTCGACCCGATTGCTACTGCAAAAATTGAAGAATTGATTTTAGAGCTGAAGAAGCACTTTACTGTGGTCATTGTAACACACTCCATGTCACAAGCACAGAGAGTCAGTGACTACACCGCATTCATGTATCTTGGAAGATTGATTGAATTTGACAAAACATCGGTCATTTTCGGTGATCCAAACAAGGAATTAACTCGGCGTTACATCTCTGGAAGATTCGGTTGAGGACAAAGAACATGTATGGTCTCGCTGAGTGATGGAATCATGAAGACCAAGGCAATTCTCGTCGCCGGAGGAAAAGGCTCTCGTTTGTATCCTTTCACGAGATACACCCAGAAGACGCTCTTACCACTCTTCAATCGCCCAGTGATTGATTATGCATTGGGAACAATTCGTCGCGGTGGAATACGTCGAATCACCATCATCTCGAATGAACACATCGGTCACATTGCAAAACACGTTGGACAAAGTCTTGAAGATGAACAGATTCATTACGTTTTGGAAGAAGAGCCACAAGGGGTTGCACATGCTTTGCAACTGGCACGGCCTCACAACGATGATTGTCGTTTGATGATCTATTTTTCAGACAACATCACAACCGTCGAGTTTGACAATCTTGTTCGAGAGTTTAAGCAAGCAAAACAACCTCCTGGTTGCCTTTTGCTTGCCCGTGAAGAAGCGAATCCACAAGCATTTGGCGTAGCTGTCCTTGATGATGATGGGAACATCATCGATGTTGTTGAGAAACCTGAAAACCCTCCTTCAAATCTTGCGATCGGTGGAATTTATCTCTTCGATGAAACCTTCTGGGACAAACTCGATGCTGCTGTTGCTGAGAAAGGTGATGCATTCTCAATATCGGACATCAATCGAGCATACATCGCTGAGGATAAAGCAGAATTTATCTCAGTTGGAGCGGAGACTTGGGTCGATTGTGGTACGCCAGAAACGCTCCTCCAAGCAAGTATTATGGCACGCGATGGGAAACTAAACCCGCGACCATATCGAAAAAGGTGAGTATATGAAAATTGGAATTATTGGCGCAGGCATGGTTGGCGGAGCGATTGAACACTGCTTTGGTCATGCGCACGAGCTGTTTGTTCACGATCCAGTACGTGGGACTGATTTATCCATCGTAACCGACAATGTCGATTTTGCATACATCGCTGTTCCAACGCCGCCTCATCCAGAAACGGGTGCGTGTGACACGCATATCGTCGAGGCGACACTCGATGCTTTGCCTGATGGGTTCACGGCTGTAATCAAGAGTACGGTCGTTCCAGGAACTACCCAGAAATATCATGAGAAATATCCTAACCTCAAGATCGCTTATTCTCCCGAGTTTCTTGTCGAACGACAACGTTTAGAAGATTTTGCAAATCAGGACATTCTCGTTTGTGGAACGCATCATGCAGATGTGGCTGAACGCGTCTTTGAGCAACACCGTCAAGCCGGTGTTTTGCGAAAAGAGCAAACATATCATGTTACACCGACACAAGCTGAATTGGTCAAATATACCAAGAATACATTCTATGCGATGAAGGTGACATTTGCGAATCAACTGTACGATATTTGTGATGGCCTTGGCGAGGATTGGTATAAGATTCGAGAGATTATTACAGCGGAACAAGCACAACCCATCGGCCCTTCTCATCTCGATCCTATTTTTGGCTTGTATCGTGGATTTGGCGGTAAATGCTTACCGAAAGATTCGCTTGCTTTAGGCGTCCTAGCTGAGCAACTCGGTGTAAAGTACGAATGGATGGATGCAATGCAGGAAGATAACGAACGATTGCGAGCCACGTTGACTGGTAAACCAAGTGATGTGGTCACCAATGATGACTGATTTCACTACAATGCATGAGCGTCTAGTCCCCAGAGGATCTTTAGGGAGATTTGCTCTCGCTGGAGCGTTTAACAGTGCTGTTTTCTTCACTGCTTGGACCCTCTCTATGCTGTTGCTTCCAGAGGTCGATGTTCGGATTTTGTGGGGGCTTTTCTGGGGCCTCACTGGCATATTTGCGCACTTTGTTCATCGATTTTACACGTTCAATAATCACAAACCTCTCGCATGGACCTTGCCAGCCGCAATCCCTGTTTATGCGGGAAGTTTAGTCGGTTCAAGCATGACTATTGGTTGGCTCTCTGAAAAATATCCCACTCAGATCGAGTGGATGGGTCTCGCCAATATGTTGTGTTGGGGAGTACTCATTTGGCTAACGATGAGAATCTTTGTGTTTCAATACTCCCCATCTACACTGCATGCGTCTCAAGCAGATCAAATGGAATGATGCTGAGTGCTTCTTCGTGAGTAGCTTCCAAATCAACCGGGCATGCTGATCCTTCATGAACCGCTGCAAGCCAAGTGCGTGCACATACGCACCATGAATCACCAGGCTTCAATCCTGGGAATGAGAATTGTGGAGCCGGTGTCATCAAATCATTACCTTGAGATTTTGCATATTCAAGAAACTCTTGCGTTACAACGCAACAAACGGTATGTGAACCTCGATCGTTGTCATCGGTGTTACAACATCCATCCCTATACCACCCAGTAAGAGGATCGGATGAACAAGTCTTGAGTTCCGTGCCTAGAACGTTAATTGATGGATGCATGGTGAGGCGTTGAAATACTCCCATATCAATAGTCGTGTGGACTCATAGAATTCTATACAAAATCATCGATTTCGATGGGTTTGGAAGCGAGAGGTTCTTGATGGAGAAGCACAAGAGTGGTTCGGATGCTACCAGATATTCTCCAGAATTTGCCCCGTGATGAACGATATGCTTACGCTCGTTTACTCGCTTACATGGCTCGTGTAGATGAAGAAATTACCGTCGATGAACTCGCCATGTTTGAGCAACAGCTTGGCAAAGCACTCCTTTCACCAAATCAACGTGAAGTACTACGCAGATCGCTAAAAAGCCCTCCCTCGCTTGAGGAATGTTTGGATGGCCTTGGCCAGGAAGCTGGGCGTCTCGCACTCCGGGATGCTGTTCTCATGGCTGCTTCAGATGGAACGGTTGATGATGATGAACTTGAAGTTCTGAAAGAAATCGCCGAGCATATCGGCCTCGTTCCTGATGCTGTTCAACAACTGATTGAATGGACAAAGATAGGATACTCATGGATGCAGGACGGATACGACCTGCTGAATTCACTCGAAGGTTGAAGACCTATGTTTTGCGACGGAGTCGCTGATTTGGATGCTGCTGAACGAGCACGCTATGCTGATTTTCTTGTTCTAATTGCTGCAGCGGACGGCGAACTTGTACGTGAAGAGATTCAATTGCTTGAAGCATTCATGGGCAGGGCCATGGTTCATCCAGAAGCACGGACTTCGATTCGACAAGGTTTGTTCGATACAAACAGGCTGTCAAATTTATTGAAAAATGCTGAAATTAAAACACTCCGGTATGTATTGCGAGATGGTATTCTTCTCGCTGCTGCTGATGGAGATTATGACAGGAGAGAATTACGCATTTTGAAGAAAGTCGCCTCTGTGGCTGAAGTAGAAAAAGATGAGCTCAAAGCGATGTTCGATTGGGTAACGAAAGGGTGGGAATGGCATACAGAGGGTATTCATCTCGCAAAGTTGTCCGCGCGAGATGAGTCACTCTCAGAATGAATCATTTCATGATTTCAACAGGCACATTCAAACCATGATTGAATACCCACTGGTTGGGGCGGACTATGCAAAACGGAGTTAGCGGCTGGTATGCAAGATTGGATCGATGCTTAAACAACAGACAAACACAAATTGAAATGTGGCTTGACGCATGGGAAAATTCTCTTCGAACCCATCAGCCTATTGCCGCTCTTCTTCCTGAAGAATGGCCAACCCTTCCAGCAAATCTTCTGACCGATCCTGGTCATGTTCTCGACCATCTTCTTGCACGTCATGATGCAGAATCTGATGGCCGCTCCCCCCGCGGAGCACATCCAACTCCTCCTCGTCTCGCGGATTCTATTATCTCATCAGAGATGCTCGAGGCGACCATCCAGCCAAAGGTAAAGAAGCAGACAACAAATATGCATCTTGCTGACCTTCCACCAGGCTTTCAAAAGCATATCAAAAAGCTCAATTTCCCTCCAAGCGAAGAAGAAGTAACTCTCGACGAAGATGCTCTTAATGCTGTAAAGCGCAATGAGCGAACGAGCAGTGGAATTCCTCTCCCATTCTCAGACATGTCGTGTGGCGGAGGAATCTTCCATGCTCGCATGCTTCGAAAGCACAGTGAAATGTTTGAAGGCCAGAGCCCGGATGTGCGCAAGGAAGACACCGAAAGACTGTTTCGTGGTTTCCAACTCGTTGATGTCGATGAACTGGTCGTTCGTTCAACCCGTAGGCGATTATTACTCGAAGCGATCAAACTCAATCTTGTCGCTCTTTCAGAAGAACAAGAAGGAAAACTTTTACGCGAAACTGTTGAAAAAATACTTGAACAAAATATTGTTTGTTCTGATACTTTGCAAGAAGACTGGCCATGGTCAGAAGCACCTCGTTTAATCATCTCCAACCCTCCTTGGCTACGAATCAAGGATCGTTTCCGAGGCATGGATGATGGCTCACAACGACGTAAAGATTTGAGTGAAAAATTACGAGGACTTGCAAATGAAGATGGTCCTCGATTCTCAACCATGCGTGGAAACGTCAATCTTTACCGGCTTTTCATCGAGCGCGGAATGCAAGTATTGTCAACAGATGGTAAAATGCGCGTTGTTGCTCCGGACAGTCTTTTGCGCGAGCAATCTTCACACCCTCTTCGGCAACTCCTTGTCGAGAAGCATTCATGGAATGAAGTATGGGCTATTGAAGAAGCAAACCTCTTATTCCCTGGAATGACGCAAGGCGTTGCAATTCTAGGAATTTCATCCACCCCGAATGGAACGGAATCGCTCAAGATTGTCGGACCGGTAACACGTTCCGATCTTCGCCGTATTGGCTCTGGGATTTCATCTCGCGTTCCATCGTTCTCACTTAGAAAAAGCCAATGGGTTCAATGGGCAAGAAATACTTGGGCAATTCCTCGATTGCCACGAGATCAAATCGAGCGGAATAACATACTCAAGATTCTTGATAGCATGTCTCTACTCCCTCGTCTCGGAGACAATGATCACTGGCTTGCAACCCAAGAGCAGACGGTCAAGGTCCGAGTTGGAGAAATTGACCAAACGGCTCATTCAACCAACATTTCAAGTTGGGATAAAGCAAAGTCATCTCGTCCATTCATACGCGGCGTTCACTTCACTGAAGATGAGGTCGGAAACGTTTACATTCGACACCCTGCATTCCGAAAGGATATTCCTTCTCGGGCTAATGAACGACAATTAGCTATGTGGTCAGGGAAAACTGAAGTCCAATCCTATGGCCCTCGCCTAGCATGTCAAGCTATTGTTAATGCGCATCAAGAACGTCGACTTCGTTGGGCTGTCATTCCACAGGGATGTATCCTGGGCAACAGTGTAAACCATATTGAAATGAATCAAGCCATTCTAAACAGACTTTCTGCAGCAAAGGGAGACCTTCAGAAAGCATTGGAATGGATGTGCGAACAACTCAATCAACGTGATCTCGACGATTGGGCCAAGGCATGGTCCGCGAACAATAACGTCAACAATTACGAATTGGAAATGCTTCCACTTCAACTCGGTATTGAAGCAAGTGTTGAAGAGGCCATCAACTGATTCAAGAACTATACGACCAGTGTACATTGAATACGATAATTTATAATCGAGTCCTCAATAGTTTAGTTTGGTATTTGTCAATTGGAGGATTTAAGGAATGGGGATTCATCCAAAAATTGGCATTACGGGACTGCCCCGTAGTGGAAAATCGGCTGTAATGGAAAAGGTCCTTTCTATGCTCAAAGAGGAGCGGGAACGGGAGTTATCAGCACGTAACCTCGGCGATACTGAAATTATCGGTGGAATCTGTACTGAGCCAATTCTTGAAAATGGAGAGCGGCTCGGCTACAAAGTCAGAGATTTGGTCACTGGTGATGAAGGAGAGATCGCGCATAAGAGCATTGATTCTAGGTTGCGCGTGCTCGGATATGGATTGAATACTGCTGAACTTGAACGAATCGCTATTCCTGCTATTCAGCACGCCATTGACAACTGCGAAGTTATCGTTATCGACGAGATCGGAAAGTTTGCAGTTGAATCAGAAGCATTCGTTAATGCGGTTCGAAGTGCTCTTGAAATCGACAAACCAACATTGTTGACCCTGCACAAGAAGAGTCGCCATCCACTGTTGCAGGACATCCGAAGAAGAGATGATGGCCGTATTTTAGAAGTGACCCCTGTCAACCGTGCGCTTCTACCATACAAGATTCACAAATTGATGCGTGAAACCTACTGATAACGGTGGGTTGATACCAAACAGCATACACGAGATGTCAATGACTCCAGCGGATAGGGCCAAAAAAATCCTCATCGGTACAGGGATGTGTCTTTTATTCGTCTTCGCAGTTGGACTTAGTTCGGAACGTTATTCATCTGATCCTAGCATCGGTTGGTCTTTCCCAATAATCGGTATTGTTCTTGTTGGAATAGGTTTGACGCGAGGTAATTTGGGCCAGCAATTCCCTGACGAATCCGATGCTGAGATGACCAAGCGCGTGAAGGGTGACGTGGAAGAGACCGAGCGTGACGCGAATGTCGGACAAGCGTGGGCATCATTGGAACAACACGTCCTAAAATCAGAAATCGATGAATCTGAATGAGATACGGTAGAAGCGGTTGATTCATACCCTTCATTCACTTGCGTTAAATTAGTGAGAGTATGAGCGAAATACCTGCTGAATTGTTTTACACAAAGGAACATGAATGGATTCGAATGGAAGGGGATGTTGCAACCATTGGTATTACCGACCATGCCCAAGATGCGTTAACTGATATTGTCTATATCGAATTGCCAGAGGGTGGTGAAATACTCGATGATATGGGTGAATTCGCTATCGTTGAATCCGTTAAATCCGCATCACCTATTTTCGCACCGCTTGCTGGTGAAATCACTGAAGTCAACATGGATCTCGAAGACACTCCTGAATTGATGAATACAAGCCCTTATGGGGATGGATGGATCGTCAAGATGAAACTCTCGAATGTAGATGATGTTTCAACACTCATGTCTGCGGATGCTTATCGTAGCATGTTGGGCGAGTGAAGAGATTGGCTGAGCCAACCCGACTCACATTGTATGTCGATGGTTCATGTGATGGAAATCAGAATGTCGATGCTTCAACACTAGCAGGTTGGGGCGTTGTGATCGTTCAAGGTGATTCAGGGCTAGGCCGTGGAAGTGGTGAGGTTCTAACAGAATTCTCCGGTCCTGTTTCCACATCATCCGATGAAGATGATTTCATTGGGGCTGAAGTTGGTTCAAACAATACGGCCGAGCTTTCAGGTCTCTTTGCAGCATTACGCTGGTTGTTAACGGAAGAACAACAAGATGCTGTCCGAATCCGTCTCGATAGTCAATATGCTGGAAATATTGCAACCGGAGCATGGCGAGCGAAAGCCAATCGAGAACTCGCCGCTCGCGTCCAATCTGTTTGGAAAGAAGTCGCATCTCAACGCGATTTAACATGGGACCACGTTCGTGCACATAGAGGACATCGATGGAATGAGCGAGCCGATCATCTTGCAAAACGGGCGATGCGTCGCGAATCACCTCTTCCACTCACATTCTGGAAGCCTGGGCATGATTAGTCAAATCGTTGCTTCAGCCATTGATGGAGTTGTTGAGCATATTCAGGGCGGCGAAGTGCATGATCGATTTGTGACTTCAGCCATTCAAGCGGTACTCCTGAATCATACCAAGCGACTGAATCAGTAAGAACATCAGCGCGGAGGTTGCCACTATCCATCCAATGTCGTAACAATTCTATGGATTGCATTTCTCCAAATTCTTCAACCGTGTATTGATCGAGTAATTCGAACGCCTCCCTGCCGTAGATATATCGGCCACAAAGTGCATAAGTGGAAGGTGCGGTTTCAGGTGTTGGTTTTTCAACAATCGATGTAATGACTTCGTCGTCCATAGATACGATTCCATAAGCACTCACTCGCTCGATACCAACATCATATACAGATGCGCAAGGTTGTCCATGTCTATCAAACAAATCGACAAGATTTTTTGAAACGATAGAAGGTTTGAATTCATTTAATGCGGAATGGTTTGTTGTAAGGATATTGTCTCCTAGTAGGACGAGAAACGGTCCATTAATCTCATTTCTTGCCATCATAATCGCGTGTCCAAGCCCTTTCTGCTCGTGCTGAATATGAAAAAAGACTTCTACATCCTTAAGCGGATGAAGGTGTGTACTTCCTTTGTCATACTTAGGGAATACATCGTTCAAATCTTGATGTAATGATGTAAAATCCTTGTTCGGAGAAGTAATGATATGAATTCGATCGCATCCAGCTTCTTTAGCCTCAAATATTAGGTGGTGCAAAACTGGCATGTCTACTAATGGTAACAATTCCTTCGGCATGTATGCGCTTGCTGGGAGCATTCTTGTGCCCAATCCCGCAGCGACGATAACAGCGTCACGAACCGTGCCCATGAGACCGCTTGTAAGCGACAGGATATCAAGCGTGCACCTCCTCGTTCGTCCAATGGAGCCGAAGAGAAAGGAGATTACCCTAGTCAGCGGGTTGGTTTTTCTCTCTTTTTCATTATTTGAATTCCTACCAGCAGGGCCTTGGTTGGATGCTTCATTTTCTAGAGGCATTAGTGGTTTGATCGGTTTATCTCTCATCTATTTGAGTTGGTTTGAACATGTGTTCAATAAATTTGGTGTTATCCCGTCGATCGAACTGTGGGAACATCCTGAAGCGACTTGGAAGAAGGTTGTAGGTATTGGCTTTGTCATCCTCGGTCTTGCTTGGGCTTCTGGAAACACATCGCTTGGAGAAGCATTGCCCGAACCTGCAGCAATGCTACTAATGCTCATTGGTTTACTGATCGCCTATACTGGATTCTACGCTTTCCTAGTAACAGATGGCCCATTGAAAGAAGAAGAGTGATTCACTCCTCTTCAAGGCTGTATAGAAGTTCATCCTTTTTCTTCATTGAAAAAATAATCATAGTGTAAACAGCAATGATACCAACGACGATAAGTAGTGGCATGGAAACGGATTCATCTTCAGTTCCTGCCTTGTCCTCTACAACTTCCTGTTCGGTTGTATTCTCAGGCTCTACAGCCACAATATCGGGCCAGTCAATACCAACACGAACGATGCTAATCTTGCCATTCGCATCGGTCGATTCGATGTGAATAAGATTGATTGGTTCAGCGATAACAATCGAAAAGCCATCATCGGTTTTAATTCCGGCCGCCCAAAATGGATTTGAATTCAAAGCATCTGTCCACCGTATTGTGGAGTTCGATTGAGAATGGGTAAATCTCAGTGTATAACTCTGATTTGTTTCTGACTCAAGAGTTATCCAATCACCATTGCTGAGCGAATAGTTTTCATCTTGAAGTATGATTTCAAACTCTGGTAAATCGATGGGTTTCTCCACAATTTCTTCGCTCGGCAATCCGGGATCTGTTTCTTGTATCTTTGGAGTAAATAATACCGCATTCTTATCGAGATAGATTCGATTATCGTGATGTGTGCTTGGTGATGAGCCCCATGTACCTTCCAATGTTAGGGCATACCAGGACTCTTCAGCTACATCAATTGTCATGTGATGTTCAAGTGTTGCTGGATTCAATCGTGTTATTTCTTGCCAAGCAGGAGAAAGATCAGGGTTTGATGAGGAAGAGATCCACAGGACTGCATCTCCGCTAATGAAATATGGATTCAAATCCCATTGGAGATGGATCGTTGTATTCTCTTGGCTGATTTGCAACGATGAGATCGATACCGGTAGATTTCGTTCGATTATAGGCCCCACTTTTCCTGAAACATCAAATTGATCGAGTTGGATATTCCCTTCGATGTCGACAAGTCCGATTGCATAATACGAAGTAAGCATCCAATCAACAGGCAGATGGTGAATAAATTCAACACTTGTTGCATCTAATTCAGCTAAAATCTGAACACCGTTTTGCTCCGCGGAAAGAATTGGATTCGCAGCATGATAAATTCGAATGGTCGAAATATCTTGCTGGGTAATTTCGCTCCATTGCAAAACTGTTTGGACCTCATCAACATTGAATTGTGCAGATAATATTCCTGCATATCGTGGCGCCTGGTTGTCTTCCGTTACAGGAACTGCAAGACTGTTTCCACTGTGGATGCGTGTGTCTTCACGGGCAGGATAGCAGTCGACTTCATCGCAATAGGCAGGATACCAACATGTGAGTGTGTAATACACCTCTCGTTCAACAGATTGATTCGTCCAATCCAGAGTAAATTGCGACGCGCTTGCTGGGATGAAATTGGTCACTACTGTTTTATCCATTTCATTCCATGTTGATTTTGTTGCTGGAACATTATGCTCGTACAAGGTGTGATAGAAATTATTGCCAGGGCAGGCTGGGCGCCAAGTAAACACTGTTGATTCATTTGCAACATCATAGGAAACGCTGAATTGTTCAGGGGTGATGTAGGCGGCAACAATCTCCATATGGCCTTCAGGCGTCTGAGAAAATCCCATTCCAACGGTCTCTGTTCGCGTACCATCGCGAAGTGTCGTGATAATAGCATACGAAACGCTTGCTTCTGTACCTGGGATTGGTTCGTAAAGAATCGAATGAACCTTACCTGAACAGACTTCATTCAACTCGTTTATGTAACATGCAGGGATATCTTCTGCTATGAGTGTTTCAGGTGTTATCGCGTTTGAGAAAAACCGGCCATTCTCAAGCCGATGAACTTCGTATGTAGCCATCTTTAATTGATCTAGAAGTAGCCCATCTGTAGTGTGAATGTTTCTCCATTGCAACAACGTTGTTTCCATATCTGGAAGGAATTCTGCTTGAGCCTCGCGCGCTTCCAGCGTCGTATCATTTTCATCTGCTGAGACGGGTTGAACGGGTATTACGAACAAAAGAAGAAGAACTATGCAAAAGGCCTGAGTTCTCATCACTCTCAGCAAGATTGCATCCATTATCAGCATGTCGCATTCATGTTAATACAATTAATCAATGAATCCTAATGTATCATCAAGCATATCTAGAGCATCATCAAGATCAGGAAGTTCTTCTGGAGCCTCTCCTGAACTTTGATGAATTTCCTGAACAGGAGCAATCGGTTCAGGTAAAGATCCTTCTTCGGCCAGCCAATCTTTCCATTGTTGGCTACGGCCTTCTCGACGAGCATCCATAGTCATCCAAAGTGCTTCAAGACGATCTGGTTTGAGTAGCGGGAGGTGTTTTGCAAAACGGTCTGGGTGTATTTCATCCATACGCATTAACAATTCCCGTAAACGTGCCTGAACAACTTCATCCCCATCATTCCATAAAGCTGGAATGATCTCACGAACATCTTCTGGGTAAGCCTCCACGTAATCTCGAAGGCTTAGGACGATGTTTCGACGAACGATGGCTACATTATGATTCAATAATGATGCAAGTCGATCAGCCCAAACATCCTCGTCAAGGAATTTCAGATCTCCTACCGTAGCTGAAGCTGCAGCAAGCACACTTTCGTCTTCATCCATCAACATTTCATCAAGAAATGGAACGGCCTTCCAGCCCGTTCGACGGAAAATTCGAGTAAGAACATCAGCCATTCCTCGTCGAATCAGTAACTCTTCGCGCTTGTGCAATCTCTGTGCGACTTCAAGACCCTGGTTTTGATCATATTCCAACAAGCGAGCAAGACAGAGGATGACTTTCGATGCCACCTCTTCATGTTCGTCGTCAGAACGTCGGATAAGGAGATCTACCAATCCAAGTGGTTCGATAAGTGCAGGTCGTTCAAGAAGGAGTTTAACCCATTCCATGAGCAGGAGTCGGCGATCCAATTCATCGTTCTCCAAACAATTCAGCAGCCATATTGCAGCATCAACACCTGCATCATGGGCAACAACTGAAGTCGTTCTTGGAACAACCGCATTGGGATTCCAGCCCATGTTTTGAGGACCATCCTCGGGCTGAGTATGCCACGTACCAGGTCGTTCAGCCAAAGCAATAGATTCAACCAAATGGTATCCTTGGTGAACGGGTTGGCCATATGGTGTTGACGAAAGGCCATTGATCAAAGAAACTGCAAGCCACCATCGATCTGTATTCGGAGCACCCGGATCAAAGGCTTGAGCGAGCCAATCAGTCGCAATACAGAACAACATTCGTTGAGCAACATCATCGGTTCGACGAGTCAACCATTTTTGATGAACTTCGAATGGATCATCGCTCAAATTCATTCGATGAGGTACTATCAAATCAACAATCGTCGACAAATGACGATCAAACATACCAGTATCTGCATGAAGCATTGACAGTCCTTGGGCGATCAGATCTTGATCACGCTCAGGACTACGCGGAGGAAAGTCGGGATCTGTCATCGGAGGCTCGGGAAGAGGCCATACTTTCGTCCCTTCCTCAAGCGCAAGAACCAACTTTGTGGCTACAACTTCAAACGTCGCTTTCGCGATTGCATCACGGCTCTTACTCATGAAGAAGCCTCGTTTTCCTCAAATATCCAATTCGATGTTGAGATTTTGAATCAATTCTTTGTATCGATTTCGGATCGTAACTTCAGTAACACCAGCAACTTCTGCAACTTCACGTTGCGTTCGGCGCTTTCCACAAAGAACAGATGCGATATAGATAATGGATGCTGCAATTCCAGTAGGACCACGCCCGCTGGTCAGTTCCTTTTCTTGTGCAGCCTTGATCAATTCGTATGCTTTCGCTTCAACTTCCGAATCCAATCCAAGACCTGAGCAGAATCGAGAAATGTAATCTTCTGGCCCGGTTGGCATAATTTTCATCTTTAGTTCACGGACCATGAAACGGTATGTTCGTCCAATTTCTTTACGTCCTGTTCGAGAAGCTTGCCCAATCTCGTCGAGTGTTCGAGGAACGCCACATTGTCGGCATGCCGCGTAAAGAGATGCGGCGGCTACGCCTTCGATGGACCGGCCACGAATAAGTCGCTTGTCGACCGCTTTCTTGTAATTCACAGCAGCTGCTTCACGAACAGTTTTTGGGAGTTCGAGACGGCTTGCCATACGATCAAGTTCGGCTAGAGCCATTGCGAGATTGCGTTCTGTAGCATTACTAACACGGCTTCGCTTCTGCCACTTTCTCATTCGATAGAATTGAGAACGGTAACGTGAATTGATAGTCTTTCCAGAGTAATCCTTGTTTTGCCAATCAATATCTGTTGACAGCCCTTTGTCGTGGAGCATAACAGTCATTGGCGCACCTGTTCTTGCTCGTTGATCTCCTTGTTCTGGAGAGAACACTCGCCACTCAGCACCTTGATCGATAACGTTGTCTTCTAAGACGAGCCCGCAATCGTCACAGGTGACTTCTCCACGGGTTTCGTCTCGCGTTAGGCTTCGTCCGCCACATTCTTGGCACTTTACAATATCTTCAACTTGCTGATCATCCATAAACATCCCTCCTCAAGTACATTGAGAAATAGTTATTTGAACGATTGGCAAGGTGTTTTTAAACCTTATTCTCCGGTTTTTTTCTCTATTGCGAGGCTTTACTAACGAATTGGTTAAACATCAAGAGCTTGTGAGGAGGTTGGGGTTGAGAATGCAGGAGGTGCCAAATTCGGTTTCGCTCACTCCTGGAAAGCGCGTATTGTTTCTAACCAAGGATCTTGATCTGATTCGTAAACAATTATACGAAGGTCTCAATTTACGTATGGAAGATTTACGGGTTGAGGATCTTCTCGACGATATCAACACCGATGTAATGACCCCTGCTTGGGTTTGTTTTGATCATGAGCCAGCGATGATTGCAAAAAATGCGTATGCGGGACTCATGCACAATGGCCTGCGTGTCTTTAATGAAAATGCGCTCATCGATGGGAACTTCGAAGTGATCGTTTCGGGCCAAAGAAAGGGTACGGGGTCCAGTCGTGAAACGGCTGCGCAGTGTGAACGGTGGAGTGGAATTCGTATCGTCATTGCAGCATCGTTTGCTCCAATTCATGAGCGCAACAACATCAACCTCGGACAATTAATGGGCGATCATGGAATGTTGAAGCGGTTACAAAACGGAGAATCGCTTGCACTTAAGGAATTCACATCGCAATATGATGAAGTCACATCTTTAATTCTCAAATCTGGCGGATTATTTGAATTTTCAAAGCGCTTGAAAAATGGTGAAATACAATTGCCTGAATTATCTATGGAACAACGTCCTATGACCATGGCTGAAAAAATCATTACGCGAAATCTTGTCGCCCAACCGGAAGGTGTTTGTGTCAAACCCGGCGACCCAGTCATTGCTCAGGTTCAAGGAGGATACTCACACGAATTCACAACCGCTCAAGTTCATACTTTCCTGCAAGAAACATATGGCGAAGACTATCGGTTAACCAATCCGAAAAAATTTGGAGTCTTCGAAGACCACCTTTTGTATGCGCACCACAACCCGAAATTCGTACCATTCATGCACAAAGTCGAGACATTGCGAACATTGCAAAAGGCATTCCAAGCACACACCGGGGTACGCGATTATTCAGCTGTTGATGGCGTTTCACCAGGAATTTGTCACCAGGTTGCTCGAGAGGAATTCATTGAAATTTCCGACTTCATTCAAGCAACCGATTCCCACACTTGTATGGGTGGAGCATCCAACGCTCTAACTTGGGGAGTTGGTGCAACGGAATATGCAAACCTTGTTTCAGCAGGATTCACGTTCGTTAAAGTTCCCGAATCCATTCGATTTGAATTCAGCGGATCTCTAAACGAAGGATGTACTGCTAAGGACGTTATTCTACACATACTCGCAGATCATGCGCGAAAAGAATTGACTCTCAATCGTTCGATGGAATTCGGCGGGCCCGGTTTGAAATCACTTTCAGCGGATGAGCGAGCAACTCTTTGCAACATGGCAACTGAGTGTTCGGCTCGAACAGGAATTTGTGAAGCAGATGAGATTCTCTTTAATTGGATGGAAGGACAAATGCCTCACCTAGACATGGACGAACAACGTAATAGATCCATTGCACCTGATGAAGGTGCAGAATATCATGGAGGGGTTCATCATATTGATCTCTCATCAATTCGTCCAATGGTCGCTCATCCTGGAGATCCTGATGAAGGAATTCCAAGCGACCCGACCAATGGCGCTTACATCGAGGATATCGGTGATGTCTCGATTGACATCGCTTACGGTGGTTCATGCACAGCAGGAAAAATCGACGATATCGCATACTATGCCCAAGTTTGTCAGGCTGCAAAGGAACAGGGTTTGTCCGTAAAAGACGGAGTCGATTTCTATATTCAGTATGGGTCTGGAATTGTAAAGGATATGGCTGTCTCTAAAGGCTGGCATCAATTGTTCCTCGATGTTGGTGTGAAACTCATCGACCCTGGTTGTGGTGCTTGTATTGGAGCGGGCCCTGGTGTTTCAATGACGCCCGACCAAGTCACAGTTTCTGCAATTAACAGAAATTTCCAAGGCCGATCTGGTCCCGGGAAATTATACCTTGCAAGTCCACTTACTGTAGCGATGAGTGCATTTACAGGCATAATCAGTTCTTGGAATATTGAAGCGTTTTAGGTTTACTCAGAAAACGGTATAACCCTCACAGCCTATGAACAATTCATGCAAGGAGTTCAGCCCCCGCCCTCTCGAATTATTCAGCCAAGCCAATTCGGAGGAATGGTTCAAAGCCAGCATATCGGCGTTATGCCTAGTACAAATGCAGTGACTGCTCTTGTATTATCCATCATTGGAGTCATTGGGGCATTCTTCTACGGACTTGGGATTGTGTTCTCAATTCCAGGGTTGGTCATAGCAAATAAAGCGAGAGCAATTACGACTCAAATACCTGGCCATCCTGATTCAGGAATGGCTACGGCTGCAGTAGTTATATCGTGGATTGGGGTCATAATTGGTGGCCTGTATATCTTAGCAGTGGTTGGACTGATCCTTTTCTTCATTTTTGCATTTGAGTCTGGTTTTTGATTTCCCCTCAATCTCGATTGTTTTTTGCCGAAACATCAAGTATCCTCGCCAATCGACTACTGTTACCTGCTGGCCCGAAGTCTTGTACGGAGGAGGACCTGAGGTGGATGTGTCAGAATGAGCATTGCAGAAAAAATGGCAGCAAATCAAAAGCAAGTCGCTATTTCAGAATTTTTTGAAAAAAACAAACACTTCCTCGGATTTGATACACTTAATCGTGCCCTAATTACCGCAGTCAAAGAAGCGGTCGATAACGCACTGGACGCTTGTGAAGAAGCGAGAATATTACCCGATATTGTTGTAAAGATTACCAAACTTGACAACAGTAAAGACATTCTTCAACTTGAAGTTGAAGACAATGGCCCTGGTATTCCAAGAGCGAGTATACAGAAGGTTTTCGGGCAATTGTTGTTCGGTTCGCGTTTTCATGCAATTCGTCAATCGAGGGGACAACAAGGTATTGGAATTACAGGCGTTGTAATGTACTCTCAATTGACCACGGGAGACCCCACGCATGTCGAATCAAAAATTGCAAAGGAAGCCACTGCTGTCTCGGTTGATATTGGCCTCGATACGAGAAAGAACAAGGCGATTAAATCAAATCAAGACCGTATTGATTGGGGAGAGAAAGTCCACGGATTGAAGATCAAAACCAAGCTTAAAGCAAAATATCAACGAGGTCGGCAATCCGTTTGGCAATATCTGCGAATGACGAGCATTGTCAATCCTCATGCTGATATTCTCTTCATCGATCCTGACGGTGAAAAACATCATTGGCAACGCGTGACAGAACGCCTACCTGGACGTGTTGAGGCGATTAAACCTCATCCAAACGGTATCGAATTGGGTCAACTTCAGCGACTTTGTTCAGAGTCTTCAGAATCGAGGATGACGACCTTTCTTCGGCGTACTTTTTCAGGAGTCTCTCAGCGTGCAGCAAAGGAATTATGTGAAGTTTCAGAACTTGAAGAGAAATTGAAGCCAAAGTCTCTATCAGCGCAACAAGTTCGGTCTTTGCTGGAAGCTTTTCAGGGTGAGCGTTTGCTCAAAGGTAAGGCAGTAAAATTACTCAACCCACCAACCTCGTGTTTGTCACCTATTGAGGAACTGCTCATCAAAAAAGGGCTTTCAAAAACAATTGATTCAAAATTCGTAACCACCATGACTCGTGCACCAAATGTAACCCAAGGCAATCCATTCCAAGTTGAAGTTGGTCTAATCTTTGGAGAGGGGATGGCTGCTGACAAGCCTGTTGAAATCCTGCGGTTCGCTAATCGTGTCCCGTTAATGTATCAACAAGGTGGATGTTTGTTGACAAAGGCCGTTGAAAGCGTGGATTGGCGACAATATGGCTTGGACCAGCCGGGTGGACGGGGCGTTCCAAAAGGGCCTGCTGCAATTCTTGTTCATCTTGCGAGTACCAACGTCCAATTTACATCGGAAGCAAAGGAGGCTCTTTCCGATAATGAAACCGTCATGGAAGAGGCTAGAAAAGCGATGCTCGAAATGGGACGAGGTCTGCGCAAACACCTTGAGAAACAAAAGAAAATGAGTAAAACAATAGAGAAATTTGAACTTATCAACGACATTATTCCGGCTATCGCTAAGAAATCAGCATCATTGCTTGATTTACCAGTTCCTGATCTCGCTGCTTCAATTACAAAAATTATGTCTGCGGTTATCGCTGAAACGACGACGACATGGAACAAAGAAACAAAACAGACCGATGTTCATATCATCCTCTACAACTACACCTCTCGTGCACGTTCCTACACCATGCTTGTCAATTGGCCCGAACGTCAAGGTGCAACCATGGTTGGAAATGATCTAGGTGGCCGTAAGGAAGCCATGGGCGTGTGGGCATGGAAGCTTGAAACGTTACAACCAGGATCTCAAACCGTGATTGCATACAGCCTCGATGGCCTCGAGAAGGGTGATTGGAATGAGACGGACGTGTTCTATCGAGGTTCACAAGAAGTGATAGGCGCCACAAAAATGGATGAGAAGTTGCTCGAAGAAATCCGACGACAAGAAGAGGCTCTCAATGCTCCTCCGCCTGAAGAAGGTGAAGATTCTCCAGATGACGAGGAAGAGGAGGATCCTGTCGAGGATGCTGCCGAACCTGAACCAACCGCTCCGGCTGGGGATACAAAACAAACAACCCTGTTTGGAGGTGATTACTGATGGCTGAGCGTAAATCGATCGAAGAGACAAAAGTTGCATTACATGACGTTGTTCGAGAAATGTATGACCGAATCGTCAAGGGTGAGCCGCCAACCATGACGCTCCCGGTCCGTACCAAGAACAACATTGGCTTCGATCCAAAACTAGGGGTCTACAAATATGGAAAGAAACGAACAATCCGTGATGCAACTAGCCTCGGTTCTGCAAAACAATTGTTACGGGCGCTCCACGTTATCGAATTTATCGAGAGCATGATCGATGATGGGAAATCGTCCACGCTTCGTGAAATGTACTACATCTCAGAAGGCTGGGGGCTCGGAAAATTCCAATCTCAGAATGAAAGCAACAACCTTGCTGAAGATTTGGAGATTGTAACTCGATGTCTTCGTGAAGATTTCAAACTCCGTCCTGAAGAAGACGGTGCTCGAATGATTGGAAACCTTACACTACGCGAACGAAACCGACGCGGTGAATGGATGCGTATCAATGCTCGTGATGATGTCGGCGATAGCGGATATGGCGTCCCCTATAACGTAGAAGAAGAGAAGATTGAATTCCTCGAACATGATATCAATTTTATCATGGCCATCGAGACGGGTGGTATGTTTGATCGTCTGGTCGAGAATGGTTTTGATGAAGATTTCAATTGTGCTCTCTTGCATCTCAAAGGGCAACCTGCGCGTTCAACACGTCGAATAATGAAGCGTATGAGCGAGGAATGGGATTTGCCTGTTGTGGTTTTCCTTGACGGCGACCCCTGGTCGTTCCGAATCTTTGCTTCCATAGCCTATGGAGCAATCAAAACTGCCCACATTTCAGAATATTTGGCAACGCCGACGTCAACGTATCTCGGTATCACGGCCGATGATATTCTTGCTTACGATTTACCTAGCGACGATTTGTCGAAGAAGGACATCGAAGCACTCAATGCAGAACTAAGTGACCCTCGATTTGCAGATGGTTGGTGGCAGGAACAAATCAACATGATGCTTGAAATTGGCAAGAAGGCTGAACAACAATCACTTGCAAAATATGGTCTTGATTTCGTCACTGAGACCTACTTGCCGGAAAAGCTCCAACAACTTGGATTGTGAAAGCAAAAAGCGAGGATTCTTTGGGGAGTGGTTCGTCCTGTGAACATGGAGAGCGGTAAAAAGAATCCTTGGCCTCTCCGTATTCTCATCGGTTCAATGGTTTGTTTTGTTGTTGGAAGCATCATCGTACTCGGACAAATGGACGCCTTTGGGGATGCACTCGATCCTGAACGGAACAACATTAGCTCAATTGATGCGGGCGATGATGAGAAAGCCATAATAATTGATAATTCAGGGTGCTATCGTGCATACGGTGTTGAATTTGAAGGAAATGTTACACTGTTCGAACTGGATGGTTCTGATGAAAATGGCGTTGTAGAGGAGGTAAAATGCAAGCTCGATTGGAATGCAATGTCAATCGATGGAAGTGTTGAATATACAATCCTTGGATCTTGGGAACTCAGTGAAGGAGCTTATCTTCTACAGTTAGAGTGTGAGGGAACATGCGCAAACGAAACAGTTTGGTTTACTTCAATCGATAAAATGGAAAGCGATCTTATGGGCTCTCCAATGATTATTATTGGGGCTAGTTTTTGTTGCTTCGGAATATTTCTCCTGCCGCTCTCTGGCGTCCTTCTCGCCTTCTCACAAAATAAGAAACAGAGTGTGATGATGGTTGTTGGTCCCGATGGCAATCTTATGCCATTAACCGACCTCACCCCTGATAACGTGCAAGAACAAATCAATTCCATTAACCGAGATGCAACAGATGGTGTTGGATTTGATGTTCGGACAGGGGAGTACATGAATCAACAAAACAATGTAAATGCCCAACAAATGGATGGTACGGGAGATGTTCAGGCGGGGACTATGTTGACAACTGAACAAGTCTATGCACTAATGCGAGGGGATGTTGAGGCTGCAACACCCCAGGAGCAAGAACAACAAGTCGCTGATCCATTCCCAACATCTACAATTCAACCATCATCTACCCCTTCACCCATTGATGTGAAACCCAAAACGCAGATTGACAGAAAGATTCCAATTGCCAAAAATGAAGATTGGCAATCATGGGATGAAGACTGAATGATGTCATGATTTCTTCCGACGAGTTCAAATGAGTCTCTCTCTACCTAACTACAGGTTGAGTAGTATGGACCAACTCGAACGCTCGTTAATGTTGCTTCAAAATAAAACACGTCGTTCCATTCTTGAACGATTGGTGCGTGAACCACATTATCCAATGCAACTTGCAGAGTTGATAGGGGTAAGCCAACAAGCCATTGTCAAACATCTCAAAGAACTTGAACGGGGTGATTTGGTCGAGAAAATGAAGGTACCAAGTGAAAAAGGAGGCCCTCCAAGAACAATTTTTAGAGTATGTGAAGCATTTTCACTCCGAGTCGATTTGGGTCCTGATCTCTTCAAAATCGAGAGAAGAAAACTTCCCTCTGGTGGCCCCCTACGATTGAGTCCAAGGCTACCTGAACAATCTCAACCCATCGCTGAAGTTATCAGTGGACGTAAAAAAATTAGCGTTACCGAAGGTGTTGTTCATCTTGAACAATTGAATAAACATCTCGAACAATTAGATCGTCAACGGGATGCTCTTATCGCTCTTCATCAACAAATTCGTGGTCGCGTTTCCGCTGCAGTAGACACAGATTTTGAGGATTATTCTCAGAGGACAGTGGTCCACACCTTGATCGAAACACCACGTATCAAACCCGATCTCGGATTGATGGCAAAGGAGCTCAACCTCAGTGAGAGTGATATCTCTGCTGTAATGTTAAGAGTTCGCGAACTTGTTGAGAGGCAGCGTTCAGATCGTTCAGGTGAAGTTGTCGCCGTCGACGACAACCCCAACCTACGCTGGTGGCTTGGTTAATCTCAATTCAGTTATCGGCTTCATCACCAAGAACAGACATCAAAGATGATTGTTCTGCAATTCGATCCTTAACCGCTGCACGTCGTCCACGTCCAACAAGATAGAGAACGCCGAAGAGTGAGAAGGTGAGCAAGATAATCATGGTCGGAAGTGCGACCTTTCCTACAACTTCACCTGCTACGTCTAAGAATGGATTTGATGACCCGAGTTCCTCAGATATTCGGACGATGTTGTCGCCCTCATTTGCCTCAACGATTGTATTTCCTGGGTCAACAACAACGTAGACGTTCTTGCTACCAGCAGTAACTGGATAGAGCATATACAATTCGATCACGCGCTCATCTTGAGAGTCGTCTGGCTTGTCCAATGCACCAATAATTTGACGCATAACGATATTCTCTTCATCACACATGTTGTTGTTCTTACGAATCTCTGTCATCATTTCATCATCGTCGTATTCACAAAGAATCACTTCAATATCTGAAGCATGGACGTTGCCCGTGTTTGCAATCTCGATTCGAATCGGAATTGATTCACCAACGTCTGCAGACGTGGCATCGGTTGTTGCTTGCTTGACGACGAGGTTCGGTGCTCGTAGATTGATAGTAACTATCTTCTCGTTGGAATCCAACAATTCACCAACCCATGATGGTGAGTCATCATGGTCTCCGTCTTGATCCGCATTACCCATCATCGAAACGACTTTCAGACCGAGGCTTCGGGTAAGTAGTTGTGCTCCTGGATCGATTGAAACAATCGCAACCATGGTGTAGGTTTCGTATGGGTCCATTTCAGGGAGACGCCATGAATCAATATCAGTAAGGTAAACACAGCTATCTTCTGGGTATGAAGATGCAGTTGAAGTTGTGACTACACAATCTTCCTCACTTTCGAGATCGAGTCCGACTTGGCGAATGATTCGCCATGAGACATCCCAACCATCGAGTGTGCCCATGCCTGGACTTTCTTCAACTGTGATATCGTTTCCAGAACGAGTTGAGGTGTGATTGTCCAAAGTTGGAACATCGGGGACGTTACCTGCATTGGTCACGTTTACAATAAAGCGTACAACACGACCAGGTGCTGAGGTCTTTACATCATTTTCAACGGTTGGATCCATTGAAATTTGCATGTCATAGAACTCTTGTACTATCACTGTAAGTGTGGTCACGTCTCGTAGGCGGGTCATACGTCCTGATGCATCCTCATCCTTTTTCTCAGACTTAGTATGGAAGACTACTGTGTACTCGCCGGCTGGCACTTGCTGTGGGATGTTCATTAGAACATCAAATGATTGAGATGATCCCGAATCGAGTTCCTCCAGAGTGTTACGAGGTATGGTGATGTCCCAAATGACGTCGACACCGGACGAATCGGTTACGCGAGCAAGTGTGTAATCAAAACGATCTGGTCCGTTACCATTGTTGTTGACAGTTGTTGGAAGGATGATTGAATCCCCGGGGTTGACAGTGAGTTCTTCATCATCCACAAGAGATACATCTGTAGACAGGCTAAATACGTGATCAACATCAACTTGGAGAATCTTCGCAGCTGAAATCTTAGGATAGCCCTTCAGATGTGCCTTGAGGGTAACGGCTTTACCGAGACCCGCAGGAGAGTCATCAGGTGCACAAATCTTGACCTTCACAGTGTGAACTCGCTTGTCTTCGCCCGACAAGAGAACCCAAGGATACGATAAGCCATCAGGATTCATGTTAAGTGCGGACGGGAAAATGACTTCTGTAGTCCAGTTGTCTTCGTTCTCTGTCGTTCCTGGCGTAGTAAATACAAGGTCACCGGTATCGAAGTATTTCTCAACTTCGATTTCGAAAACATGGCAATTTGGATCAAGTGCATTCAGCGCGTATGGTTTTGGCGTTACCATCGCCATTTGGTCGGTGATATTGAATACGATGTTGTTCGATGAACGAATCGAAACAAAAACACCCAACTCCAGAATGTCATAGGTTCCCTTTTCAACGGACTTGATAGGTTCACCTGCTGACCATCCCTTGAGCAAAATTACGAACGCTCCGGGGTCTTCAGAAGTTGGAACGTCGATTTGTAGGTTCTTCGTAACTGTTTGTTTTGGGTCGAGTTGTACACTGAGCGGGAAGTCAACATCCCATGCGAACGGGAGTAGCCATTCTTGCCGACCCTCTAGTGTCTGAGGATCCCAGAAGAGGAATGTATCCGCAACGTTTCCAGTGTTGGTAATCGTAATCGAGAAGATTGCTGATTGGCCTTGTTCAACGTCTGCTACACTATGTGATGTATCAAGATCAATTCCGTGAACAACGTCCATGAGTGTGAGCGTCGTAATTTCAGAACGGATTGCTGGGTCCTTGTAGGACTTAGCATCGACTCGGATTTCTGCAAGTTCATCGGCATTTGCTTGGTAGATAGACGGTGCACGAACTCTGAGATAGAACCGGATTGATTCTCCGCCTTCGAGGAATATTTCCGTATCTGGGAAGATCGCTGTATGGTTGTCAGCAAAGAACAGGTTTGCGGTCCAATTTGTTGGCACACCTGTGATGTTAAGGCCATAGGAATCTGCAACCAAATCTTTCGGTCCGGGTGTCGAGTTGTTCATTGTAAGGTTGTAAATTGTTTGCTCACCGGGTTCTATTACGTGATAGAAGGTCTCTCCATCATCGAAATCGACGTCAACTTGTCCGGTTAGTACGTGAGAATAACAGATTGTGAAACGGTTGTTATTTGTCTCGTCGTTACACTTGTTTGTGTCCGACCAAGCAACGTGTGCGCCGCTACCCAAATCATTTGAGAATGCTGGCGGCATACCTATGCTCGGCTTGTAGCCTGAATTCGGGCCGAGTTTGTTAGAGGACCAGGAAGTAATTGCAACGGTTTCCCAAGGATCGAGTGCAGTCAGGCCATCACCCTCAAGTGATGTGTGGTTCAAGCGAACATAGAGTAGTTCTTCTCCAGCGGAAGTGTTTCCAGAATCAACCCATGCAATGTGAATTTGGTTTTGGTCATCGGTCAGCAAAGAGGGGAACACCGAGTTGCCGCCCCATGGAGCATTTTGTGGCAACCCTGCATATGTTTCAACATTCGAAATTGGTGTATCGTTAATCTTCTTGATAGCGTATGTAGACAATCCGTCGTCTCGTCCATCAAATTCACCGGCTCCTTGGAGACGGAGTTTAGTGTAGTAAATTTCGTAGTTGACATCCTTCTCAAATCCATAATCACGGCCATCCATCCAAGCGATGTGGGTATTTCCTTCCATGTCAACTCCAATCGAGGGGTGGAATGAATAAGCGTCATCAATGGTGACACGGGTGTCGTTGACTACAACGAGATGTCCTTCAGATCCCTTTCCTGTGTCTTCGATATAGTTGCCGTTTTGAGCAACGGTACCCGAAATTCCCGGAGTCCAACTTGGGTCGTTATTCATCTTGCCGTATGGGTCAAGAACAGACATGTAGATCTCACGAGAGTTGTTGGTAGAGATGTAAACCATCGCTTCGACGAGGAGAGACATTTGGCTTGCACCGCCACTACCGGATGGGAACTCGTAAACCTGTCCGCCGGCGTCGGTTGAACGGATGGTATTGCCTGGACAGTTTCGAGTTGCTGTGCTTTGAACACCGTTTGGACACTGGGCCAAGTCCTTGAAGTGAGATTGGACACTTGTGGCACCACCGTAGGTTTGTCCATACATACCGACTGGAACAACTCCTGCGTTAACACAGTTGTCGTGAGCTTCTTCGATTGAAGTCGTATCATCGGCTTGCTGGGCTGGATCTCCGTCCTTTGGCCCTTCATCAGAAATTGGAATTGCAATCTTGGTTGCGTTCGGATTCCACTTGTGATCGCTTTGTGTTGGAGGGTTTCCAGGGACGTTGCCTTGAGCGTCTTTCCAAGAGAGGCATGCCCAGTTGGTTCCTGGGCCCCAGTCTTCACCAGAATAGCCGGAGTAGGTGTTTCCATTGTAGACTGTTCCAGGGAGTTTTCGAATACCTCCCGAATCATCGCCCGGAGTAATTCCAAGAGCAGTTGGGCGTGGGCCTGCGTTCTGATTTTTACCAGCGCAGTTACCTGAACTTGCGGCGCCCGGAAGCGTGTTTCCAAGACCGTAGATGGTTTCGTAAACTGTCATGTTTCCTTCTTCGAGCATTGGCTTGAGGCCTTGGAAGTAACCGCCTGCTGCGAATTGGCCACCATAAATAACGGTGCAAACGTCTGCCCATTCGGAATACATCGAACCGGATGTGTCGACGAGGAAGACAAGTTCGACTTTTCCTCCACGGGTATCGTCCCATGCAATTTGAACCAAGTCATTGGAGTCGACAACGATGTCAGGGTGCCCCTTGTGACCAATAATTGGGGTCAAGAGGGTGTCTTCGAATAACGTCAGTACTGAACCGCCACTGAATTCAGGTTGAATCATGGAATAGTAGATTTGGGGTTGGTTGAAAAATCGCTGCAATTCATCATAGGAATCTTGCCAAGCGATGTGAAGATTTCCTTGACTATCGACATCGATAGAAGGCCAATCACGGTCTTGAGCTCGCATTGAGATAATGGTGTCATCAATGGCTGAAATCGCTGTATCTTCAGCGGCCATTCCGTCAAGTGGTGCTAGATATGGATTGATCGAGGTGTACATGATCTTGTGTTGTCCTGATTTGTCTGCCCATACTAGATGGATTCGATCATTGTCGTCGATAACCATGTCAGGATGCCAGACCTTGTGTAGGCCAGGGTTGGTGATTTGTGTCGCATCGATTAAGGTCTCGCCCCGAGGAGAAAGCATGGAATAATACAGGTGTTGGGTGTTTCGCGCCCATACGATGTGGACGTTTCCTTCACTATCCGATGCAACTGCTGCTTGATTGTCAGAGGCCGTTCCCCCATCGACAATACGGACGGCTTCGGTAATCACGACTTGGGATGCTTCGGCTTGCTCTGTTCCAATAACCATTCCCGAAAATAATGAGAGTAAGAAAAGACTGACGAGAGTAATCGATTTAGTTGTTTGACGCATAGTATCACCTGTGTGACTCAAAGGAGTGTTCACCACTACTTAACCGCGACCCTTACGCGTCAGTTGCCCAAGGTTACGTAATGGCTCGCCTAAGCCCATTCATCGGGATCTAGGCCTGTGCCAAATGGCATCATATCGTTGTACTCAATTTGAGCAGGTTCCGGGGCATTTTCTTGGGGTTGCTTTCGCTTTTTTTGTTCGGTCCAATCATCAACTGGACCAGGCTCTCCCTTTCCAGAACCATATGCGAATTTGATTTCATGAATCATACTCAATTTCGCTAGCCATAATCGCCGTAGGCTGTGCATGAGGGCATTCTTGTTTAATCCATCAAACCATATCGGCAAACTAACATTGAATGCTTGGAGAGGCCCTGGCTTTTCTTTACCTTGATGGCCCATGTGTATGCCCCAATCAAGTTCGGCGCGCATCAAGCTAAGCCTGCACTCATGGACCCATTCTGACCACGCTTCGGGTTCTTCGTTCATGTGCTCCTTCATCTGATCTTGTTGGCCGAGATCAACTCGAGTCATGCTTGAAACAAACACCAAATCGCGTCCTTTTGGAAGTACTACGGCGAACATGTGCCCCTGCGGGCCTGGAGGATAGCGGACCAGTAAATGTGCTTCAGCGCGCGGGTCATTTTTATCTCGAATTTCAAGACGTTCGCTCGCAAGCCATTGGCGGATTTGCTGCACATGCCCGGAATCGACCATGTTCTACCGGAGGGTTAGGGTAATTTGAACTCAGCGCTTGTCAGAGGGTTTCAATTCTGAAGCGAGTGCCCGTAATCTCTCTTCGAGGTTTTGTTTGTATTTTCTTCCGGCAGTTAGGCGCGAGTAGGCTTTGCGTGCATCGACGTAACCATCCCACCAGAGCCCAAACATTCGGCCCGATGCCCAAAATATTGGGAACATTGCTAGATAAAGAACGACCAAAGAAGCGATTTGAGCTATTTGTTCGCTACCAAACATTGTCGTAATATCTATTGCAACTAATTCGGAAATATTACCTGAATTCATCCATATGATGCAGGTTCCAATCACTGCGAAAAACGGCCAAAGGAGTAATGAGCCAAACATGGCCACTAAAAATTGATACGTCGTTCGAGCATCAACTCCTTCGTCGGTCCGGTCGCCTAAGAATCGCCCAAGTATTACCAGCGGTGACAATGAAAGTAAGAAGGCGGGAAGTAATATCGCCATGAGTGCGGTCTTAATTGCAAATCCAAAACCTCGCAAGGGGTTACCTGTTCGTAATTTATAACCGGAAGCATCCAAGTCACGGCCATCGAGATTACGGTCTTGGAGTTGAGCGTGGATATCTTTTGCTGCATCTACAATTGGATGTTTAATTTCAACAGGCTTTGAATCCTCGCCTTCCGGCTCGGTTTGAAATCGATCTCGAACTTCTCGCGCGGCGAGGACTTCGCTCCTCCATGTGTCGAGTGGGGTTTTGTTCATCCGAGATTCAATTTGTGCAATAAGATGGAATGCTCCATGCTCATCCCAGCTAGAAACATTAGGAGTAATTGGGAGAAGATGGGGCCTTAATCCATCTCTCAAGGAACGAACTAAATCGCCTGGCGGTTCGACCCACTCTCTCTTCTGTACCGCTTCAATCAAATCCTTGGGAATTTCATCTTCTGGCAAATAATATGGTTCAGCAAACTCCACCCACATATCGGTACGGTAGTGATGGCGAACGCGGAAATGAAGCCCCACGGGTTGCAATACTGGGCATTTCTTTCCAGATCCTTTTGCAATTGCTGCAGCTGCAAGGACCGTTCGCATTGGTCCTGTTCTGAACCTAATCATGTGTGCTAAATCATGGCTAGTTCCCTCGGGAAACAGCACACATCCAAATCCACTTGAAATTCCGGTTGCGAGTGTAAGCAATGAGCGGCCATTGAGATTTGTTGCTTCTTCCTCGCTACATCCTCCTCTAAGCAATTCTGCCTTACGTACAACCGGTTGGACAGCAAGTCTACGAGTCCAGAAAGAAAGAATTGGGCGGGTTACTAAATCGTGGCGACCTCCCATAACAAATTCCTTTGGATGTGCAAGCATAATGCCGAGCGGGTCAAGCAATCCATTGGTATGCCATGACGCACAAAGGGAGCCACGATCAATTGGAATGAGGTCCATTCCTGAATATTCTATTGTGCGGAATTGATTTGCTGCTGTTCGACGACAAAAAAAGAATGCAAGTTTCGTCCAAAACGGACTGCCTGGTGTTTCTTTGTCGAACGAAGGCATTGGCGTATTGAGTAGTTTTTCCATTTGCATATTTGCAGATGATTTCGAAAGAACCGGGAGGGCTTCTCCTCGGTGATCAACGGCTCCGTCGAAGGGCGCAACTCCTTTCGCCAACCTCAGGCCTCCTTCGTTATACTTGCAGCAAGAGCGTTTAGTGTCGCATGGTCTGGTTCAGCGTGTGACGAATGTGGCCACATCGCGGCGAGTGTCGAGCCATTATCGCCCGCAGTTCTTGGTAAAACATGGACATGGACATGTGGAACTTCTTGGCCAGCCAAAGGGCCATCGTGAACGACTACGGTGAAATCTGTTGTTGAAAAGTAGTTTGTGAGTAGCGTTTGTACTTCAACTACTCCGGACATCAATCGCGAACGTTCAATTTCAGTGAGTTGTGCAATTCGTTGCACTGGTTTGGTAGGAATGACTAGTGTGTGGCCTTCGCGGCGTGGGAAAATGTCGAGAAATGCATACCATCCATCACCCGATGCGATCTTGTGTGAAGGAATCTCTCCAGACAGAATACGTTCAAAGAGAGTTTGTTCTGCCATACCCCTGCCAAAAGGACCGGACAAATAATCAAACCGCAGCGGAGGGTGGGAGAATCCAGTTTCCAGAAGGGCCCTTACGCAATGCCAAGGTGCCATGAGTTCCATCAGAAAATACGAGATTATGATGGAGTTGCTCATCGTTGGATTCAGGATAATCAGATCGCTGATGGAGGCCTCGAGATTCTATTCGAAGCGAAGCAGATTTTACGTATGCTTGGGCCATGCGAATGGCTGCTTGTATGCGAAGAATTTCCAACAGGTTCTGATTTGCAATGAGCGAGGTTTGATCACAATAGAGTTGCTCTGCCTTGACTGAAAGTTGTTCGAGTGCCTCCGCTGCATCATCATAATCATCTGCAGCGCTTGCAGGCGTGTTTAATGCTATGAGGACTTCCTTCAATCGTGTGAGAATCGGATTCAGGCGTTGAACGTGTTCTTCGGATTCGCCTCCAAGCATGCTCAATTCTGCTTCCACTAAACCGTGTGCATCCTCAAGTTTTGTCGCTGCGGTAAACTTTCGCTTCTGAATCCATTCGGCAGCATGAGTGCCAGCCGCTTCCCCAACTGCAAGTGCTTCGAGCAGACGGTTTCCTTCTAGGACGTCTGCGCCATGAAGGCCACTCGAAGAAGCGGTTCCTGCAGCGTAAAGACCGGTGAACCAACGCGCCCATGATTGGAGGACAACACGTCCACGTTCATCCGTTGGGAGGCCGCCAATTGTATGATTTGGGATCGGGTAAACTTCAACCGTCTGACGATGCATATCGATGCCTGTTCGTTGCTTGATATTATCAAACAAAACCGACCACCAATCCGCGTGCTCGCCGAGATTTCGTGCATCGAGTACTGTTGTACCCGCTTCATGCATTTTGGAACAAATTTCGGATGTTGGCGTACTTGCAATGGTTTCCAGTGCAGTGCCTGTAGGCGTGTGAAGTGTTGCTCCGTCAGAAAGTATTGATTGAGGAATGACCAAATTGGTTCCAACAACTCCAAGCGGTGCTTCAGCAATAAACTCCATGTTTCGTAATGGGGCTCCAGCACGGTATGCCAAATCCATTCCTAGAGAAGTAGAACCATTACTGAAAGCTCCTTCAAATCCTCCGTCTGCGATGATTAGTGCTTTGCATTGAATGGAAAGAATTCGGCCATTGAGCATGTCGATAGCAATCAGTCCATTGATTGAGTAATCGGTATGAACCAATTCAAGTGGCACTTGATCACCTCGCCGAGTCACTCCGTGTTTCATGCATTGTTCCTCCAGTACCTGTTGAACTTCTCGTGTCGTAGCATCGCCTGCATTGCAAAGCCGTGGTTTCGAATGTCCAGATGCATAATGACCTTTGACTATTCCTTTAGCATCGCGACGGAAATTAACGCCTCTTCGCTCAAGGAGATCAATGATTCTAAGGGCCTTTGTTGTATGAGCAGCGACAATGTCTTGGTCACAAAGAAATGCTCCCATTTTGATTGTGTCTTCGCGGTGGCCACGGTTACTCTCTTCTTGGATGTGGCATGCAATGCCATCCATGGCATCCATTCCCGCATCGCCAAGCCCTGTTGAACTCATCATGAGAACGCTTGCACCATCCTTTGATGCTTGAGCAGCAGCAGATAACGCTGCAGGACCATCTCCTAGAATCACGACATCCCATGCTTCCATACCATCACCCCGGTATTATCACCGAGGCAAAACCCCGCCATAAGCAAAGCGCTTGTTCGGTTACAAAAATTCAACTCGTTGAAGTTGGTAATTCAAGTTCAGAAAAGCGGCGGACGCGTAATAATTGGCGTATGCGTTCAATCCTTTGACGGCTTTTCTTAGGAAGCACATTCGTTCGAACAATTCGGGAGCCAAGGACAAGTCCGTCATCATCACGGAGAGTGACTTGGACCTGTGCATCTCCTTTGAAGTCCCTATCCCATGCAACGCTAATCCAAAGCACGACCGTTCGTTCGAGATATCGCGGGAGCCAACTTAGTACGTCATCTTCCGAGGCTTTGGTAAGTTCAATCGCCTTGAGTGGCGGGGGACATGGCGCCAATTCAAATCTATGATCGATGGATTGGGGCTCTCCTCCAGGGACCTGAACCTCCACACGTACGTGGGTTGCATCGAATGTTTGGTTGTTGAGTGCAATAAAGAGATTCCCTGAGCCATCATAGCAAGTGGAATCGAGTGAGATATCCATTCGCCACGGAGAAAGAAGGATCTCAGGCGCCCCCGAAAGAAAATCATTCTGCAGGCGTTCAAAAAGACGGAATGCTCCTGGTTGCCATGCTCGGGCGTGTTCGAGTGCTCGTTGAAGTGTTCTCCAATTGAAGAATTCCTCCTCCGAAAGAAGTGATCGTTCAATCGCATCGGGTGACATGAAATCCCGGAGTGAATCGAATACTGTTTCCTCACTGACGATTCCATTCGCATTAAGATGTAAAAGAAACAATAGACGTTCCCTTGCTTGGATTGGATCTGTTCCAGGAATAATAGCATCATGGAAGCGTTGCTCCCATTCCAACCATTCAATTTGTGAATCCGGATCAAGGTGCGATTGCAGTAATTGTCCGAGAGGGGAGCCTAGTTGTGTTGGGTGATGGGTTGGTGCATAATGGATCAGAAGAGGCATTGAGTCGGCCTGTAAACGAATGTAATATGTTGTTAGAATAGAGTGTATGCTCAGCCCTATTCCAGTTGTCATCGAGATGAGTAACAACAGATTCCAAGCTATTGAGCGGGGGGTGATGAGCATCGACAAGCAAAGTAAAGTGAGAGATGTTGTTGCAAGAAATGCACTGATATTGTTCTGCCTTCGGCCATCTCGAAGGCCTTCAAGAACTCGATCCATACCAGGTTGTGCCCTCAATGTGTGGCGTTTTCCGTCACCAAATCCGCCCTGCTCACGTAACGATATTTTCGCTTCAACCGCCGACCATGTGGCTTCACTACCAGCGATAGGGGGTGCGAAAGCGGCAAGGACTGGAATCAACCAAACGGCTAGTATGAACAATGGCGAAGCATATGGAAGAATGGAGGGATCTACAACCAGAAGTACGGCGGTGATTGCCATGCCCAGTCCGACCACGTTTCGAAAAGCCAGAAAGAACGAATTGTTCGCAATCTGGCCACTTTTCATGCGGAATCGTTCGCTCTTTTCCCACGCCTCTCGGGTTCGCTCGAGTGGATCTTCATTTCTAACAAAGCCATGACCATAAGGATCGGGTAAAGATTTGATAGTTCGCCTCGTACGAGCGATAATGGATTCTTCTTCTGGCTCCATCTCACTCAAGTCGACTATGTGCAGCTCACATATGTCTCCTTCGCTGTTTTCATAAGAAATAGAATGAATTTGGCGGGCGTGGCAGGATTCGAACCCGCGATCTTCGGCTTAGGAGGCCGATGCATTATCCAGCTGTGCTACACGCCCAGCGTTGCCAAAACGCCCCCTATGATGGAGGTTACTGTTGTTGTATTGCTGCAAATTCATGCAACATTTGCTCAACTTGAATGCGTCCCTGGGATGATCGCCGAAGGCGAACATCACAATCCGATAGTGCACCGAGAGCGATGGTTAGTTGGTCCTCCGGAAGGTTAAGGCGCCCACCTGTGAGGACTTGGTGCACCTGTTGAACCACATCATCGGCCTCGAGACTTTGTTGGGAAATTATCTCATCATAGATGCCCAATGCACCTTTCAGTTTCCTTGTATTCTTGTAACCGTCTTTCTCCCAACGCCATTCGACAACCTGCCCGCGTAATGCGGCCTCGATCATTCGTTGTACCTCGTTCGTTGAAATCATCGTGAGAAGACGATGCAAATTTCCTCGTTCTCCAAGCAATTGGCGTAAAGCGAGAACTTCGGTTGTAAAGATGGCTTTGCGGAGGTTGCCTTCCGAAATGTGAGCAATATCGCCGAGAATTCCTCGAACGGGTTCTACGCCTTCGGCCGCACAAAGTTCTGATAATCTAGATTCTATCTGTTTCTTGGAAACGCCCGTGAAGCGTATGTGCTGAGTTCGACTTCGAAGTGCATCGATCAATCGAGAAGGGGTTTGAGACGTGAAAATAAAGCGAGATGTTTGGCTTGTCGCTTCCATCATTCGGCGAAGGAGTGGTTGGCGTTTGTGTCCAAGGTAGTCAGCATCTTCAATGATGATAATTCGTGAGATGTGAACATCGTTTTGGCTACCTCGTTGAGATTCGTGACCTGCAGGAGCTACATCATCGGCCGAAATTTGAGAGAACGTGGAATCGAATGCGTCGAGAGATGTTCGGCTTGCAAGTGTGTCGCTCGAGTCTTTACCACCCGGGCGCAAAAATGCTTCAAATGCCGCCATTGCACCTGCTGTTTTGGCTAAATCCTTGGCTTGCAATACGTGTGTAGTTGATCGCCAAGATGGTCCGAGAACTTGTCTTACGATTAGGTGCCATGCTGCTGTCTTTCCTGAGCCTGGTGGGCCCGAAATGAGTAAATGTGGAGGGTTCGCTTGAAGTGCAACTCGTTCGATGGTTTCGATCGTCGAATCATCGAGCGCTAATTCTGAAAAACGGCGCGGAGGATGCGTCTCAAGCCAACTCGCCATGAGTATCATTCAACGACAAGGGTCTTTGACCATTTGTGTGAGTTCACTCTGCTTTGAGTGTCTTCTTCTTTCGGTCTCCACTACTTCTACGGAGCTTCAAGAATATCTTGCTACCACAGTGGCCGCAATGAATTCCGTTTCGCTCACGATCAAAGCTTTCATGGGTTCCGCAAAGTGCGCACTTGTAGTCTACAAGTTCCGACATAGCCAAACCGACCGACCCATTGGTTTTGAACCTGTCCGTCGTATTACCCGGCTCACAGGCCACCTACGAGTGGTCGTGTCATGCGGATCTCGGCTGCCTGTGCAAGGTCCGTCTCTGCGATGGCGCTCGCAGCAACCATCTGGCCATCAACGAAAACCCAATTGTTGGATTCCTTTGCACTTGATACGATTTCTTCCTTGGTCATTTCGCAGACCGAGTGGCCTGTTGAATCTGTAACCTGAACGGTGAAGGTTTCTGATCCACCAACAATAGATGGAACCAATCGCAAGACGTTGTCTTGGTTGAGTTCGGTGTTTGCAATGGTGGCTGCATCGACCATCTGGCCATCAACAAAGAGCCAGTTTCCTTGGTTACTTGCCAACTCGTTGGCAAGTTCTTGCTTGGTCATAGTCATGGCTTGGTCGCCTTTCTCACTTGCAACGAGAACGGTGAAGGTTTCTGCACCACCGACCATTCCAGGGTTGATTCGAATCTCGGTAGAGTCGTTCAACTCGATGTTTTCGAGTTCTTCGACACTGACCATTTGTGAATCAACAAAGACCCAGGTATTTTCGTTTGTTGACACCATCTCAACGATGTCTTCTCGGGTCATGAGCTCTTGCTCGTGACCTTCTTCTCGGGCTACGTGAACTGTGAATTTCTTATCCGACATTGTTCTTCCTCGCAATCTCTGAATCTCCAGAGTATATGAACGCGTCAAATTCGGCATGTTCAAGGATGTTCTCGGAACAAAGGATTCCATGGGCGAAGATGCACCACTTGTCATTGACGTTGTTGACAATGGCGGGCAATGGACTCATCGGGAATGGAGGATGTTGAAGTATCTTAAAGTCGACACTCAAATCATTCCGAATGATACGCCAGCAGAACAACTTCGTGATCTAGATGGTTTGATTTTGTCTGGAGGTGCGGCGCGAATTGGTCTATCTGGAGAATTGGGGAATTGTGCAGAATTTTTGAAACTTGAAATTCCTATTCTTGGAATCTGTGCGGGGCATCAATTCATGGCTCGCTTCTATGGAGGTGATGCTCGAGAATCACCAATACCTGAATTTGGTGCAATGGAAATCCAACTCCATGACGGAGGCGGGAAGATCTTTGCAGGAACCTCTGAAACACAAACTGTTTGGGAGTCACACAACGATGAAGTGCATGTCGTCCCTGATGGTTTTTTCATTACTGCTAGTAGCCCATCCTGTAAGGTTCAAGGCATGGAAAATGAAACTGGTGATAGATTTGGATTACAGTTCCATCCTGAAGTGAACGACTCAGAATTTGGGAAGGAAATGTTCGAAAATTTCGTCGAAGTCTGTCGACAGGCACGCGATGTCTAAATCTTTAGATCTGCTTGTCGGGCAAGTAAGAGAATCTGCATCGAATGTTCGAGCATTGCGGCATTGGCCATCGCTTGATCGAGGTTGGCTCCGACTGCATATGCTCCATGGCCGCGCACAACGACACAACGCATTCCGCCTTGTTGCAAAGCTTCTGCTACTTGACGAAGAAATTCCTCTTGTTCATCATCATCTAAATCGACGATGACAACCTTTCCAATGTGCTCTTTTCCGATAATGTCGATCGGTTGTACCAATATCAAATCCTTCTCACAACTCGCGGCCGTTGTGTATGGCCCTTGCATATGAATACAGGCAGCAGGGCCTCCAGTCACCAGAGCGACTGAGGCGAGAAGGACTTCGTGAACCTTCCAATCAGATATCGAGCCTCGGGGCGGGTTTCCTCCGAGGCGTCCACCAACAATACCTCGCTCGTCGAGACGGGAAAGCATTGTTGAATGGCGTGTGCTAACCATCAGCCCTGGTTCATCTGGATGGAGCATTGAAATCGCTCCCATCGTACCTTTCACCAATGCTTCACGGCTGAGTTGGCGTCCCATTCGAGCAAAGTCTGCTACGATATGAGGTGGTACAACAATGTCATCAAGAACGATCGGAGGCATGGGTGTTTCTTCGATCTCTTCGATGACTTCGGCAGCACCAACAAGGCTTCCGCGGAGGCGTTCAATTTCTGCGGTTAATCGAGCAATTTCCATCTCTCTGTCGACATCTACTGGTATTTCTTCAGCAGCAGGTTCCTCGGCGGGTTCATCCTCAGGAGTTGGTTCTGAAGCTTCTTCGGCGGGCTCATCAACTGCTTCGGAATCAGAATCCTCTGCAGCCGATTCAGCCTGTTCGGTTTCAGCAGGAGATTCTGCCTCAGAATTTTCGTCCTCGTCTGGAGTTTCTTCAGCGGGCGCTTCAGGTGCTTCCTCTTCGGCCTT
>CEVR01122692.1_pt1 | contig 43032 bp, 40 predicted proteins | sample 356541 | NCBI WGS metagenome assembly CEVR01 (sample SAMEA2623734, study PRJEB7988) | marine metagenome | isolation source: saline water (ENVO:00002010), including
TTAGCCGGAATGCTTACTCCCCTTGCTCAAAATAATGAAAAACTTCTATCAAAAAGCTCTATTAAAAAACTCAGTGAATCAAACGTCAATTCAACTATAGACACTATGCTTCTTTTTCCTACAAATTTTTCAGATGGGTTTATGTTGCATATGGACAATCGAGGTAGATTTGAAGGCGAGGGAGGTTCATTTATGATTGGCCCAAATGCCTTTGGACATGTTGGCTTTGGAGGAAGCAGCGCTACTTTTGCTGATCCAGATTGTAAAATGTCTTTTGGATATTTGGTGAATAAATTAGGTGGAGAGTATTTAATTAGTAAAAGAGGGCAGAGCTTAATAAATGCATCTTACAACTCTATAAAATAATATAATGAAATCTCACACATCATTAGCAAAATTTATCCATTGGACATTTACTTTGTTGTATGCCTATGGAATATTTAAACAGGTAGAAGACCTCAATGAGCTTCAAGATACATCATTACTTAATTTTGAAATTATATTTGCAGTAGTATTTTTAATTCTTGTTTTGGTTAGATATTCTTATATGAAAGACACCCCAGCTTTACTTGGCGCTATCGATGAAATACCAAAAGGTCATCTTTTTATAGCAAAAACTGTTCACAGACTTGTATATTTTAGCCTAATTATGCTTCCAATTACTGGACTTCTCATTGCTGGTCTTTTCAATTTAAAAATGGGTGGACTAGAGATGGCTATTGCAATACATGAATTTTCAGCATTTCTAAGTTATGTAGTAATTGGACTTCATATAGGTGCTTCACTTTATTCCAGATTAAAAGGTGAGGGAATGTGGAATGCTATGGTCCCAGTTTGGCAGGAATCAGGAAAGAAAAACTCAAAACTTGTTTTAAGACTTGAAAATTTTGAACATAAAATTTATGAAAAAGTTGAAAAATTTATTAAGTAGTCTTAAATATAAAAAGGCCGTTGAAAAGAAACTCATTCTCTCTTCTTATTATGGTTTAATTAAGTATGAAATCTTTTTCAAATAAAAGTAAATATTTTTGGATATCGATTCTCTTATTATCAATTCTATTTAAGCCTTTGTGGCTATTTGAAAAAGACAATATAGACCCTCAGGATGATCTTTCTTATTGGCTTCATGGTTATACATTGTCAAAAGATTTTGATATAAGCTATATAGATGATTTTACTTTGGAAAGTTCTATTTTTGATGAAGATACAAATGCTCCATCCCATTTTCCTGGTTCAGGCTATGCAACTTCACCATTTATTTTTCTATTTTCTATAATTGATAACGCCGTTGGAAATGAAGTTGACAGGCTTAATCCAACTAAATCATTTTCATATTTAGGATATTTTGCTGGTACCCTGTTTTATTGTCTTTTAGGTTTTTATTTATTATCTAAAATAGTTAGAAAGAATAAGTATTTTCATTATCCTTTTTTATATTTTATTTTACTTTTCTCGACCTTAGTTCATTTCGTAACAACAAGATTCTTAATGTCTCACTCTTTTGAATTTTTTCTATGTTCTCTTCTTATTTATATATATGAGACTAAAAAAAATTTATTAAAACCAAAACATTTTTTTTATCTTATTTTATGTTATTTTTTGATCGCTCTAACTAGGCCCTCAACATTCCTGTATTCACTGATTTTGTTTGGAGCTTATGTTTCTGTATCAGATTTTCAAATTAAAAATATAGATAAAATTATTGATTTTTTTACATTATCTTTTTTTGCATCTATATATTTATACCTAAATAAAATAATTTATAATGATTATTTTGTTCTCTTCAATCTTTCAAACAACTCAACGACCAGTGGTATTGTTGATGATTTTAATTTTAATTTTTTTGTTTCAGGTTTAATTAAAATACCTAATTTAATTTTCTCAACTTCTATGGGTCTAATTTGGATAATGCCAACATTAGTTTTATCAATACTTCTATTATTTACACAAAAATTAGAAATATTTAATATTTCTAGAACTAACTGGTTTTTTTTACTTTTATATTTCTTTGCTGCAGTTTCAGTTCTTTTTATCTGGCAAGGAAGAGAAGTAGCATATGGTCAAAGATTGTTAATTGGCTTACTCCCTATCTCTTTTTTATTAATATCCAAGGTGAAAATTAAAACTAAGATACCTTGGTATTTATTTTCATCCTATCTATACCTAAGTTATTTATATTTTTACTCTCCAAACCTTACACTTGTTGAGGGGGAAACACTATGGGGGAACTTAGTAAAATTTGCACCAACGAATTATACAATTAATTTATTAAGTAATTTTTACCATTTAGAAAATATTTTTTATGTATCTTTAAAAAATATTTATTCAATTAATTTCTTTAATATATTTGACTCAAGGCTTATTATAGAAAATAATTTGGTTCAAAATATTTTGGCAGACCAAAGTAGTTATGAAAAATTAGTAACAACAATAAATTACTATGCTGGAATTAATACTGTTTATCTTGTAATTACAAATATTCTTATTATTACTTTTTGTTATTTGTTTACAAAAATTTCATTAAATATATATAAAACTAAATAATAAGGAGAATTAATGTATATTGAAGTGAAGGGGTAAATTTTTATAATGAAATCATTGTTAAATTTAAAAATTTCAAAACTTACTATTCTGTTAGTTAGTTTTGCAACAATAGGTTTCCTGCAAGCATTCCACGGAGAGAATCTTTACAATACTCAGTTAATTCAAGGATCTTATGATGTAATTGACCGAACCCCCGCTTGGAGGGTTAATCAGAGTAGATTAATGGGTCCGGCAATATTAAAATTAATGACCCTACTAAGCATTTCTAAATGGTGGGCAATGAGGATTTTTGCTACTGCTTTTGTTATTTTTAACAATTTCTTTTTAGCGAAAGCTCTTTCATTAAAAACAGACTCTAAGTTTCAAATTCTTAATACAGTTTTAGTTTTTAATGCATTATTTATTGTTGCTCAGGACACATGGGTGTTTGTGTGGGATTTTATTGATATTGCTTTTTTTATTTTCTATGGACTAATTTTGATTAAAAATGAATACCTTAAGTATCTATTACTAGTTAACTTTTTTCATATTTTTAATAGGGAAACATCTTTGATAATGGCTGTTTTCTTTATGTTTGTTATTTATTTGGAAAAAAATAAAAATATAAATAAACTTTTTAAAGATAGATTATTTTATGGTTTGCTTTTTAATTTGACTTTTGGACTAGCTTATACATACTTTTCAAGAAAATTGTTATTTATTAGACAATCAAATCTCACGGGCGGTGGTCAGGACTTAGGTAATAACTTTCTTGGTGGGAATTGGGTGACTCCAGTATTAAATTTTAATACCCTATTCAATGGAGAGACTGTTTCAAATTCGTTAATACTACTTGCAGTTATTTCAGTTTTGTTTTTAATATTAAAAAACTATAAAAGCTTTACGGATATTGAAAAATTACTATCTATTGCTGTACTAATAAATATTTTACCTGTGTTTACATTTGGTGTTTTTATAGAAACGAGACAATATTTTCCATCAATTGTAATGATTTCTTATCTAATTTTTTCTGTATCAGAAAAAGAAACGAAGACAAGCTAAGGCCTATAAAGTTTTATTCTTTTGATGAAAAAAAAGTAAATGCACTTTTAAGAAAAGTTTCTTCGTTATTAAATTCATAATTAAAACCTTCGGGTTTCCAATTATTGTCAAAATAAAAATCATATGGGAATGCACCAAAATGCCATTTTGTAAAATTTATTACTTTTAAACTTATCAAAATACTTCCAGCAGCTTTAAATAATATTGGATTGATGTTAAATTTAAGAACTCTTTTATCTAGTTTTGAACCAAGAACTTCTAAATGTTTATTAAGAGGCATAGGGTTGGGAGCTCCTGCAGGCCATTTACCATAAATTTTACTTTTACCAATATACAATACAAGTCTTGCTAAGTCTTTAACATCAACAAACTGAATGATTTGCTTGCCGTTGTTTGGTAAAGGAATTGGAATATTATATTTTATAAGTCTAAAAAATATTTCAAATATCCCTTTTCGATTTGTTCCCATAATGGTTCTAGGTCTTATAATTGCAAATTTATTTTTCTTTAAATAATTTTCGATATTTTTTTCTGTAGTTATTTTTGTTTTTGCATAAAAATCAAGAGGGTTGAACTTTGTATCTAAATTAACAGGAATGTCATCAGGTCTGCCGTAAATTCCACTTGAACTAACGTAAACAAAAAAAGTATTCTCAAGCATTGAAACTTCTTTTATTAAATTTAATGATGTATTTATATTTGTTTCGTATAACTGATCTTTCTTTCCTTTAAATGGCAGAATAGAAGCTGTGTGGATTATTAGATCAAAACTGTGTAATTCATTTTTATTTTTTGCTAAATAGTCATTTATAGACATTGTTAAATATTTGAAGTTTTCATAATTATTTACTGGAGCTTTAATATCTATTGCTGTAATTTCATCTGAAGAGTGTGATAATAATTCACTTATTTTTTTACCTAAAAACCCAGACGAACCAGTTAATAATATCTTTAAAGACATAGGATAATAATAAATCTGGTTATATTTTATTTATCAAATGGAATAACATTACTATTACTGTTGTTGTGAATAGATATAAAAAATAGTATGAACAAGGATTTACTAAATAAAATTGAAATATTTTTGATTGGCGGCAACTCTACAATAGGAAATGCTATTTTAGATGGTGTTTTAGAGAAACATAAGAATAAAGACATTGAAATAATTTCTTTTATTAGAACAGAGCACAATGTAGATGTCCGAGGTAGGGAAATTAAAGTAAATGATTACTCTGAAACAATTGATTATATCAACATTAATTATTCCAAATCAGACTCTTATAAAATTTTTATTATAAGCTTTGGCGTTTTGACTGAAGAGAAAAAAAGTAATAACTTCTCAGAAAACCTTCGACACCATCTTGATATAAATACATTTAAAGCATTTAAAATATTTAAATTGCTTGTTGAATCAAAAAAATTGCTTGAAATTCATATAGTCTCAAGCATATTAGGAGATTTTATTAGGCCTAGTTTATATTCTTATTCTTTATCAAAAAATATGCTTGAGGTATTAATTGATAATATGAGTATTACAAAAAATGTAATTAAAAAAGTATTTATTTGGAAACCAGCTTTTGTTGAATCAAAATTAAACGAAGGAAGAAAATCAACATTTCTAAAAACTAATACAACAAAAATCAAAAATACCGTTTCGAAAAAAATTATTGGGGGTAAATATTACATACCAAGATATTCAGTTTTTTTTACTTTTATTGCTAAATTTGTTTCTCCACTAGTTAATTGGATTGATAAAAAAGTTTAATTTTCTTTTATAAATATATCGTAATCCTGATTTATTAACCTATAGTTATTAATTTCTATACAAAAATCATATAAATTTTTATTACAGATAACAATGTCTGGATTTACTAACATCAACTCCTCGAATACTTGTTGTTTTGTTACATTATTGGGGTTGTCAAAAACATTTACTTCGTTAACAAAAACCATCCCTGGATGATTAACATATGATGCATTAGGAGCATTGAGATAGTACAAAATTAATTGATGATCTAAAGCTAAAATTGAAGAAGAAGAATCAATGTTATAATTTTTTTTCAAATCATCAGCAACCTGGTGCATCCCATAATTTTTTTCTAAGGCATCAAAGTTTCGTATATTTTCTATTGAATCATCTTGTGAGTAATAAAATATTGAGAGACTAGTAATAAGCACTAACGGTAAAAATATTTTCCTTGATAGGTTCAAGTCTATATTGACAATATATAGACATAAAAAATAAATTATAAAGTTATGACGAACAGGTGCTGGTCCTACAAAAAATAAATGTATTAAACAACTTATAAAAAAATAATGTATGGTTAAAAATTCATTTTTAACACTTTTCTTGCTCAAATTAATTAAAGCTAAGTAAAGAATAAAAAGGCTAACAAAAACTGCTGATATAAACAAAAGAAGGTTGTAACTAGATAAGCCAGAAAAGAAACCGATTAATCCATTAAACATTTCTAGAACTTTTTCAGAAAAGGGTAAGCCTGTATAATTTAATGGGATTAGTAAATTTGCAGTAATATAAATATTTAAAAGATCATTTATAAAATAAATAAATAAGAAAAAGAAATGAGGAAGAGAAAAACCAATTAAAAAATTTTTAAAATACTCCTTGTTATTAAATAATATGTAAATCAAAGCAGCAAAAAACATAACTACTGAACCATGGTTAATAAGGGTTGCTATAGAAAAAAGAAAGCCGATTATATAATAATTAGTCTCTTTTTTTTGTTCCATAATATAAAAAGCTAAAGCAACAGGAATTAAAGTAAAGTGTTCTGTATAAGCTGTAGCCCCATAATATTCGATAGATAAGAACGATGTATATAAAAGAATTGCTGCAATAGTATTTACCTTTTTTCCCTTAAGCTGCATAGTAAAAAACATAATTATTGTTAAAACAAGTATGGGTAAATCGTTTAATATTTTAACTATTCTGTAATCACCGTCACTTATAAGATCTATAATGCTAAAAATATAAAAGCAAAGAACAGCTTTAAGACTATATTGTGATTCATAAGGAAGATTCCCTCTGTTTATATCTTGTCCCATACTTAGATAAGTGGAAATGTCCCAAGTAATTAACTCCTTACTTAAGTAAATTTGTTGTAAAAAAAATGAAAGAAATAATACAAAAATAAGAACAAATTTTAAATTTAGATTGTCAATAGTCTTTTCGTCTACCAACAAAGGTATGAAAAACAATAGAAAAAGTAAGAAAATCTCAAGCATAGTATTTTCAGCTACTAAAAAAACGTAAAAATTTACAGCTAATAATAGAAAAACGTTTATATATAACTTTTCTTTAAAAAACAGAAAGAATAAAAAGTTTAACAAAAATAAAAACGAAAATATAAATGAGTAAATAACTTTATTTTGAGCAAGAATGATATAAGTAATCCCCTTGTCTATGGAAATATTATAAATTTTATTTAAACATTGTAGGTTTTGAAATTCTGGAATTACAGGTAAATCTATTCCCGTTATTTCAATTTTTTCTTTATTTTCAATAACATTATTAATTTCACTAATAGCTGTACAATATTCGACATCTAATATTGAGTTGGAGCTTACGTAATTGTTTGTAAGAAAAATTTGAATAAATAATAAAATCGCTAGAAAAATTATTATTATCTTCGCTAAATAACCAAAATCTAACCTTGCAAGTCTATTTTTAATCGTAAGCATTAGCTAACCATCTTTCCATTAGAATTTCATTTAGTACCATTACCACAGCTTGAGGATTCCCCCATGGTGCCTGTGGTAATAACGATGCATCACAAATTTTAACTCTTTTATCTATTTTTAGTTCACCTAATTCACCTAAATCACTGTTTTGATTTAAAGGAAGGGAACCAAAAACATGAACAGTAGTCAATGGCGACAATTTTGTATTTGGCCATACATTAATAGCATCTGAAGCCGTTAGTAAATCTTTTAAGATTGAAAAACCTTTTTTTATTTTTTTTCTATCATTTTTTTTCAAGAAACAAAAAGGAATTAGCTGCCCTCCAATATTTAAAAGTCTGCCTTTTGAACTTTCTAAAACCGTGCTACTGAAGTAACTTACTAATCTTTTTTCATTGGGACAATCTTTTAACATACCAAGAGATGCCAAAGTTGCTTTTACAAAAGGATAGGTTGAGACTGAATAGCCAAATTTAAATTTATAATCTTTTGTCCAAGACTGATATGGAGGAAAAAGATCTCCGTCATTGACATCTTCACTATATTCAACAACCGCTCTATTCATAGGATGAAAGTTAAATTGTATCTTATCTTTCAATAGGTTGGAATTCTTTAATATTTGTGGTGTGCCAATTGTTCCAGAAGCAAGTATAACTTTTTTTGCTCTTATATTTATTGATTTACTCTTAGAAAAACCATTAATTTTGATAAATTCTTTTTCTAAGAATATTTTTTTTACTTCCAAATCACTTAAAACATCCAGCCCTTTCTCTTCCGCAATTTTTAAATAGGTTACCTGCATACTTTTATGGTCTTCGATTGGTTCATAGGTTCTCCATCTTGGAACCTCTTCGCAAATTAAACCATTTCTATTTGACCCTTCAATTAATGCTGATTTTAATCCATCAAATGTACCGGTTGGTGCCTTTTGAACATATAAAATTTCTTCAACTTTTTTCTCATATTTAGCCCATTCATCTTCACTAATTTTACATTTATCTAAAAATGATGATCTATATGGTTCTGTAAGTTTAAAATACAGACCACTATTTACTTCGCTACCCCCACCATAAGTTGAACCCTCCGCATATAGCATTGGAATATTACCGTAGCAGAAGTTCATGCCCTGGTTTTTAAATTGGTTTGTTGTTTGATCTAAAGAATGATGTTCTATCGTCCCTGGGGGGAAAATTGAGCCTGCTTCAATTAATATTACTCTTTTACCTTTTTCTACTGACCTTAAAGCGCCTATTGCTCCTCCTGGTCCGCTACCTACAACAGCTATATCGTAAATATTCTCCTGATGATTTACATTTTTATTTTGTTTTTTCAAATTAATTGAAGAAATTGAGTCTGACTCAAAAACTAAAATTATTACCCCAGCAATAAATCTAAACAATATGAAGTTTTTATTAACATTTATAAATGGTCGAATGAAACTAAATAAATTTAAAATAAACAAATATATAAATAAAAGATATTTAACAAATCCTGTTTTAGATATTCTGATGTGAACAATTTCACATTTCTTATAGCTAGGCTCATAATCTAAATATTTTATAATTTGATGAAGATAATGAAATTTAAATTTTTTCATAAGCTAATTATAGGTAATAAAAAGTTAACTGGAATTTAATTAGGTGATAATGAAGTAAATTATTGCTAAACTTTGATTTATGTGTATTTTCAATCTCATCCAATCAAAATAAAAAATGGAGGCAATTTTACCAGCAGCTGGATTGGCCAAAAGAATGAGAGGTCTTCCAAAATTTTTATTACCCGCAGATAAAGAATACAAGTCACTCTTAGAAATTCATATTTCTAATTTGTCTAAGATATGTAGCAAAATATACCTACCAACTAGACCTGAACTATCCCCAATAATCAAGTCTCTTGATTTTAATTTAGAAAACATAATCATTGCTGAAATGGAAACAACCACAATGTGCGAAACTGTCATCAAGACCATTGAGTTATCTGATTCTGATAACTTTATTTTAATAATGCCAGATACTTTTTTTCTAGGAGATCAACCATATAACATGCTTGATTCTAAAACTAATTTTTGTAATCTTGCATGTTGGAAAATCAGAGAAGAACAAAGAGGGAAACTTGGGGAAGTAAAAATCAATCAAGACAATTTAATAGTAGATATGGTTGATAAAAAACCTGATAATGGATATGAATATGCATGGGGCGCTTTAACATTTAATAGAAAATTAGTAAAATATATTAAAAATGAAGAGCCCCACATTGGCTACTCTATAAAAAATGCTATGGAAGCTAATGAAGAAATTTATGCAACTATTATTAATGGAAAATATTACGATTGTGGGACGCCTTCAGAATATCTAGAGCTCTTAGAGGAGACTTTATTAACGAACTAGAAGAAAATTTTCAAATCATCGTTCCTTTTTATAATGATGGAGATAACTTTAAAAAGTTTGTAAATATTGTTGATGATATGGAAGTAGGAGAAAATACTTTTATTTTTTTAGATAATGGTTCTGTGACAAATGAAATTGAAGAATTCTCTAAAAAAAATGAAAGAAAAGTCTGGAAGGTTGTTAAATCTAAAGAAAATCTAGGTTTTGGTGGCGGCATAAAATATGCTGCAAATTTTGTTGAGAAGGATTATGTTGCGTGGATGCCAGGAAACCTAAAGTTAAACCCTAAAGATGTTTATGAAGTAATAAATAAACAAGCTTTAGTAGAAAAATATTTATACATAAAATGTAGAAGATTTGGACGACCATTTATTGATTCATTAAAAACAATGATTTTTGGAATTGCAGTAAGTTTATATTTTAATAAATTTATATATGATGCTGGAGGAACTCCTAATTTAATACACAAAGATTTTTTTTCTATTCCTAAAAAATTCCCAAATGATTTTTCATTTGATATCTTTGTGTACTTTTATTGTTTGGTTAATAATTTTAAAATTCTAAGACCAAAAATAAAATATACTACAAGATTATATGGTAATTCACATTGGCAAAATGGACTTATAAGTGAAATTAAATTAACACTTGATGTATTTAAATATAAAAAAGATTGGAAAGAAATAGCGAATTTTAAATTTTAATTTTTAGTTATCAACATTGATTAACCTTAGTAAGGAAAAGAAAAATTAAAAATGCCAAAAAATTATCTATTAGCTATCGCAAGTTACAAAGAGGAATGGAAACAAAATTTCTTTGATAATGTTGTTTCAAAGAGAAATAAAGAATATTGTAAACTACATAATTTAGAATATCTCGAAATTACAGATAACGTTCATCCGGTTAGAAACCAATATTTCTGGTTCAAAAGCTTTAAGCAAGAAGAAATTATTAATGATATTTTAAATGAAGGAGACGGTCTTGTCTTTATAGATGCTGATGCAATAATTGTTGACTTGGAAAAAAATCTTTTACCGCCTAACAATAAAGATTATGCATATGCAATAGATACGGGCAATACCCACTGTACAGGCTATTTTTCTTTAATTAAAACTGAATGGACTTCTAAAATGTTTAGTTTGATAAACAGTCAAGAAAGGTATGATGCTCTTATTGACAAGATTAGTTTTCATGAAGGGAAAAAAATTGAAAATAGTTTTTGGCAAGAATTTGCTGAACAAGCATCTTGGTATTCACTAGCTGGAATAAAAAGGCATTCTAATAAGTCTTTCTTTGACCTACCAGATTTTGGTTGGCATAGCGCAAAAGATGAGTGGACATTATATTCATTAAAAGAATTATATGATCATGTACACATATTCCCTGCTGAATATAATGTGACTGAACTACATGGTGAGTCGCCCTGTTTATATTACATAAATAAAGTTAAATATAAAGATGTAGTAATTAGACATTTTTCTGGAGGCCAAAAATGGAGAGCGGAATGGTCAAATAAAAAATCAACTTATTTTAAATTACAAAAAATTAATATCTTTAAAAATATTAACTTTTTTAAAATAAAAATCTTTTTTCAAAAACTAAAAGGTTTTATATTATCAAAAATTAAAAAGTAGATTTCCTAAAGCAAGTTAGTTAAAATTTTTTCTTACAATACTTTTAATCAGTTTTTTTGGAAACATTAATTTTTTTATATTTAAATAATAATTTGAAATGTTTATACGGTTTATAATTTTTTTCAATATTGTTTGATTATATGTTTTATTTGTTCTTTTAATATAAAATGCATCTCCATAATATTTAAAACAATCAATATTTGTAAATACTCTTACAAAATTAAAATTGTTTAAATATTTATCAATTTCATCAACCAGTACATTCTCTTTATATAAATATTTTGTATTGATTTCAGTAAAAATAAACTCAACCTTTTCTAGTTCCTTGCCAAAGCCTTTCAAAACTTCTAATTCAAAGCCTTGAACGTCTAAGGTTAAAAAATTGAGTGTATCAATATTAAGTGAGTCGAATCTTTTTATTTCAATTTCCTCAGTATTTTGAAAGATAATTTTAGGTTGAACGATTAAATGAATCTCTGGTGGTAATATTGATGAACTTAACCCATCATTTCCTTCCGATTTATAAATCACTTTCTTTTCTTCTTTTGATCCAAGAGCAAAGTTATAACATTTAACATTCTCATGGTGGTTTACATTATTAATTAATTTATTAAATATATCTTTTTGAGGTTCAAATAAAATTATTTTATTAAAACTATATTTATTATATTGTTTAATTTCTTGACCTTTATGAGCTCCTACATGAATTATTCCATTAATTTCATCTGCAAATTTTTCTAAAAAATTAGGAATCATTAGCAAATTTTAACACTTGAAAACATATAATTTAGATTATGATTAATTTATGAAAATTAGTTTCATTGATTTTTGGACAGGGTTTGATCAAAAGAATAATTTTTTTTATCATTCTCTAAAGAAACTAGGAATTAAATTTAAAGTTGTAAAGCCTCAAAGAGCAGATGTTATTTTTTTTAGTTGTTTTGGTAATAAAAATTTAGAATTTAATAACTCAAAGAAAATATTTTTTCTTTCAGAAGATTTTAATTTAAATAATTATAAATTTGATTATTCGATTTCTCATTTAAATACTGACAAGTCTATAACTAATAATTTTAGGTTGCCTTTATGGAAAATGTATATTGATTGGTTTAATGTTGGTTCTTATATTAATCCTGAATACTTAATTCCTATAAATTATATAGATAAGAAAAATGAATTTAACAGTTTTGAAAAGGAAAACTTTTGCACAATAGTATATTCTTCAGAATATTTTTTTCGTGATCAATATATTGATTTAATATCAAAATATAAAAATATAGATGTTGTAGGTAAAAATAAATTTGGAAACTTACTGCCTGAGGGTGAATATCATAAAATGATTCACTTATCAAAATATAAGTTTTCACTTGCTATGGAAAATGAGATATCGAGTGGTTACTTATGCGAAAAATTAATCCATGCGAAGGTAGCAGGAAATATACCTTTATTTTATGGTGACGATTACGCAAAAATTGACTTCAATCCTAATTCCTTTATTCATATTACCGATTATACAGAAGAATCATTCCTTGAAAAAGTTAAAGAAATTGATTCAGATAAGGATCTATATAAAGAAATTATGGATGAACCTTTATTTAATAAACCTCCATCAATTGAAAAATTTTTGGAATTTCTTGAAACAACAATGAAGTAATTTAATTTATAGAAGAATTAAAACGCGAAAAAGATTTAAAAAAGTAAATAATTAATTTAAACCCATCTCTATATCTATTTATCTGAGTTCTACCATAAACCCTGGCTCTGTAATGTACTGGATACTCTAATATTTTTTCTCCAGAGTATGCTGCACTAAATAGAAAATCAAAATCGCCAAAGGGATCTAAATTCCTTAAATCTTCCCTCCAATTCTTTATTTTTTCTATATGTGTTCTTCTAAAGACTTTTGTACCACATAAAGAGTCTGATAATTTGTTTTGAATAACAACAGATACGGCAAATCTAAAAAATGAATTTCCAATTCTATTCATAAACCTCATTGATTTATCTTCTATTGGGTAAATTAGCCTTGTACCATTTACAAAATCAGCATGACCAAATTCAATTATTTCAAAAAAACTTGTAAGAGTTTTTGGATCTACAGATATATCTGAATCTAATATACCTACTAGCTCACCTGTTGTATGTTCCAAAGCTTCAAAAACTGCACCAGCTTTTCCATTACTTTCTTGTACTAAAACTTTAATATTTAATTTTTCATAACTTGCTTTAAGCTTTTTACTCACTTCAAGAGTATTATCTTCTGATTCACCACAAATTAAAATTATTTCATTAAGACTAGATAACTCTGGAAAATCTTTAAACAACAACTCTAGATTTTTTGATTCATTTTTTGCTGGAATGATTACAGATTTTGTCATTTTCTCATTTGAATCGGAAATATTAGAAAACAAAATATAACTTTTTATTCCTAAATTAAACTTAAAAAATAATAGTTCAAATACTTTATTCAAGATTCGTCCAACACCTAAAATCTTAAAAGGGAAGACTTGCTTTGTATAAAAATAGTTAAATTCCAAACCGCATGAACGTGCAATACTGATTATTTTTTTAAGTTTAGTATTTGAACTTTTTCTTATAGATTTTTTTATTTTAAGAATTTCAAGAATGTTATTAATTATTTTCCATTTAGGATTAATTGTAGAGATTAAGACTTTGCCTGTTCTTGATAACTTAGTTTTAGTTATTTGTAGTAAATGATATATATCATCACTTATCTCAAATAAATCAGTAATTATTATTAAATCATAATTCATAGTATCTAATTTATTTAGTTCAAAAAATAAATCTGAACCATCATTTACAAATAAGAATTCCGCTTGTTCTTGCCCAGGAAAATTTTTAGTATTCTCTTGATCCAGAGAAATGTGTAATGTTTTCTTATTGTTATTTAAAAATCTCTTTATTTCTTGGTTTTGTCTATTATAAAATTCTTTTGAGCTAATTCTAAAATTCATATAATAGATACTACAAGGAAGAAGAACAATAAATTATAAAGATTTGAACTTTTCTCTGAAAAAACTAAATGATTCTTCTGACTCATCTCTTAAAGAAAGTGAAACACTATCACTTCGTTTCCTATGATAGTGATGAAGATTACTATTTAATAAAATTTCTTTGCCTGATTTCAACCATAGATATGATATTGCCAAAGCATCTGCAGCAAGAGGAACTTTTGGATTATCGTAATATTCTTCCATTGATGCAATATATACATCTTTAGAAACAATAAAATTCCCAGAATTTAATATCCAAAAAATATTTTTATCAATTGTTATTTTTTTGTCATTAATTATCGCGTCTGAGACATCGTTAGAATTAATTTTTAGATTTTCTTTTGATAGATTTACTATATTTTTATTTAAATAAAAATAGTATTGGTAATTGAAGAAAAACTGTCTCAAAGATGAAGGATAGTTAATCATTTCCTTATCAAAATTATCAATTATTTTAGATAATTTTTTATCTATATTTTTGGCTGGAATATTATCAGAATCTATTTGGTAAATAATTTCATTACTACATCTTGATATAACTTCAAACTTATTATTAAAGGCTCCATTGGTGTTCAGATTTTCATGGAGATAAATTTTTATTTTTTTATTTCTTTTTTGAAATTTTTCTATTATTTTTTTAATTTTTTTAATCTCGTCTTCTTCATTTGAATCGTCTGAAATAATAATTTCGTTAATAATTTCTGACTTATTAATGCTTCTTAGGAGAATAGATAAATATTGACTTGAAAAGTAAGTTGGAATAGCTAATGAAATTTTTTGCATTATTTTTATATAGCTTAATTATATAAAATTTTATCTTTTTGTAACAAATATTTTTTGTAATTGTATATTTAATTGGGATGAACTTTATTTATTGCTTAGATAAAAACTATAATACTCAAGCAATTATGTCTTTTTATACTCTTAATAAGTTATCAAACACAAAAGTCAATATTTATATCGCACATAATGACCCTAAAAGTTTGGAAAAGGTTCTTGATCAATTCGATTTTAAAAAGTTAAGTTTCAATTTTTTAGAAATTAATAATAATTTGTTATTACCGAATTTGGAAAATTCTCATGTTACTGAAGCAACATATTATAGAATATTTGCAATAAATTTATTGAATGAAAAACTAGATCATATTGTATATATTGATTCAGATATTTTATTCAATAAAGATCCTGTTCCACTTTTTATGAAGTTTGTTAACAACCTAATAAGTTCAGAATTTATTATTTCAGCAAATACTATAGGAGATTATGAAACCAACGATCAAGAAACAAAAGATTATTTTGATTATATGGAAATGGATGACAAATATTTTAATGCTGGGGTAATAGCCTATGATTTAAATAAATATAGAAAAAATAATATAGGTGAGAAACTAGAAAAGCATCTAATAAATTTTTCAAAAGAGGCAAGATACTGGGATCAAGATATACTAAATACATTTTTTAATGGGAAATATCTTGAGCTTCCAAAGTCTTTAAATAATAATGTTGTAACTGAAGATAGTTCAATACTTATAGAAGAGGCTCTGGATAATATAACAATCCACTTTGCCGGCAAAACAAAGCCGTGGCATGTCGAAGGCTTAAAATATCCACTAGGAAATTATTTCCAAAAAAAATATAAAGAAGTATTTAAAAAACAATACTACATAAAACCTTTTGATAAAAAGAGACATTTTAAAGAATTGGTTGATTTAATAAAAAATAAAAATGATTTTCTAGTCGATAATTATTTTAAATTTTTAATAAAAAGTTTATTAAAACTAATTAAGCTTTAAAACTATTTAATTTACTAACAATTTCTTTTATTTCATCATTTTTTAATCCTAATGAAGATGGCAACCATAAAACTTTATCATGAATAGTTTCTGAAACATTTAAATTATTTTTTGCTACTTCTTTTAAAAATTTCTGTTTGCTTAGTGCTGGGTAAGAAAATCTAGTCTCTACACCTTTTCCCATTAAAAAATTATGAAGATTATTTCTTACTCTTGAGCTTTCAGTTATGATGTCAAAAAACCAAGGGATTTCATTTTCGTCAAAATTTTTAATATAAAAAGAAGTATTTGATACGTTGTCTTTATACATTTTGTATATTTTTTTCTTTATTTTTATACTCTCATTCAATCGAGTAAATTGTGATAATCCAAGTGATGCCTGCAAATCTGTAAATTTAAAATTTAATCCAAAACCATCATGCCAGTCAGATTTACCTTCTTTTCTATTAAAAGATTTAAATTTTGAAATAAAATTTGAAAGCCTTTTACTATTTGTTAGAATCATACCCCCCTGTCCTGTAGTAATAATTTTGTGAGGTGTAAAAGATAGGATACTAAGGTCACCAAGACCCCCTGCATAAGATTTTTTATATTTTGAACCCAATGCATGTGCTGAATCTTCTATAAGTTTTATATTATTTTTTTTACACCAGTTTTGAATTAATTCACCTTCCCCTACTCTTCCATTTAGAGGAACAAAAATTACTGCTTTTAAATTTTTATTTTTTTTTAAATGATCAAGGGACATACATAAATCATCATCAACATCTATAAGCACCGGGGTTGCACCTGTCCAAATTATTGCGTTAATAGTAGCAATCATTGTTATGTTTGGAACAGCAATTTTATCACCTTTTTTTACTCCTAAGGACAATAGCGATAAATAAATTGCAATCGTTCCGTTTGGGACTGAAATTGCATATTTTCTAGTTACAAAACTTGAAATTTCTTCTTCAAACTTTTGAGTTTGCTTATGTTCAGTTAACCATCCACCTGAACTCATATAGTCTGAAACTGCAGTTATATCATTTTTTGTAATTTTTGGTTCTACCTGAAAAATCATAATTTTTCTATTCTTGTTCTGTCTTTTTCAGGACCAAAGTAAGGACCATTTTTGACTTCTAAAACGATTGTATCTTCTAAAATTTTTGACTCATGTGCTTGACTTAAGTTAATAATAAATTCACCTGCATTAACAATTATGGTTTCAATAAATTCTCCATCCTCAGAATGTAGATTGCATTCAATTTTACCTTTAAACACAAATACACATTCAGAAGTTCTTAGAGCTGTTCTTTCAAATTCATTATGGTAGTGCAAAGGTAAAACTTGTCCTTTTTTGTAATTCCAAGTTCCAACTTGTATAAAATCTTCATCATGACTTAAAAAATCTAAACCATCCTTAGCGTCTTCAAGATTAGCTATAATACAAATTATTTCGTTATTATGTAATATTTTTCTCATTTTCTTTAAACCATTCTACTGTTAACTTAATACCTTCGTCTATTGATATTTCGGGCGACCAATTTAAAATTTTTTTTCCAAGGTTTGGATCAACTTTTTTTTCTAGAACACCATCTGGTTTTGACTTATCTAATTTATAATCACCACTCCAATTGAACTCATCTGCTATTTTCTTTGCTATATCAATAACCGAGTATCCCTTTCCAGAACCTACGTTAAAAAAATGATGTCCTGAATCTAAATCTAAAGCCTTTATTAACGATTTCGCACCATCTTCAACGTATAGCCATTCTCTAATTGGTGTTCCCGTCCCCCAAACATCTATGTATGTTAAATTATTTTTTTTCGCATTATAAATTTTTAATATTAAAGCCCCTAATGCATGCGACCTTTCAATTTCAAAATGATCTAAGGGACCATACATATTTGATAAAACAATATTTGATGACGATAAATTATATTGTTGGAAATATGCTTCCCCCATTGCAACATACACTCTTTTTGACAAACCATAGTTAAATACTGAATCATGTATTTTCCCATCCCAAAATTTACTTTCTTCATAATCGGCATACTTTTCAGGATATGCACAATTAGATATTGGGTTAACAAGCATCTTTATATTTGCTTCATGTGATGCCTTATAAAGATTTATCGCCATTTGTGAATTTATGCTTAATAAATCTGCTTGATACTTGTATCCATATGAAATTCCTCCAACAAATGCAGCGCAATTAATCACACCATAAATTTTATTATCGTTTAAACATCCAAGTAAATCATCGTAATTTAAAATATTTAAGTCCTCAGAATTTTTAATTTCAAAAAAGTTATTATTGTTTAAATCTTGGAATATTTTTTTTACATTTTTACCAAGAAATCCATCAGACCCAATTAATAATATATTATTTGACATTTCAACTAAACAGCTGGGTGCTCCCATGTTGGTTTTAAGAGATTGTTCTTAATAAGAGTTTTTTCTTTCTCTGCTTCATTAAGATCATTTTCTACCATCATTTTTACTAATTGTTTAAAATCTACTTGGGGTTCCCAGCCAAGTGTTTTTTTAATTTTTGAAGGATCGCCTAGTAGATAGTCTACTTCATTAGGTCTATAATATTTTTCAGAAGTAATTACATATTCGTTCCAATCTAAATCAACTATATTAAAAGCTTCAATTAAAAATTCTTCAACGGTGTGTGTTTTGCCGGTAGCTACAACCCAATCATCAGGATTTTCATGTTGCATCATCATCCACATTGCTTTTACATAGTCTCCAGCAAATCCCCAATCTCTTGATGCTTTTAGGTTTCCTAATGTTAATTTTTCTTGTAATCCATGATGAATTCTTCCAATTGCTTTAGTAATTTTTCTAGTAACAAATGTTTCTCCTCTTCTTGGTGACTCATGATTAAATAAAATCCCATTTACTCCAAAGATTCCATAAGAATCCCTGTAAATTTTATTAATCTCATGTGCAAATACTTTTGCTGAAGCATACGGACTCCTTGGAAGCAGGGTTGATTCCTCGTTTAAACTATCTTGACTTCTTCCTCCATACATTTCAGAACTTGATGCTTGATAAAATTTAATTTCTTTATCTGAGTTTTTAATAGTTTCTAATAGAGCTAATGGCCCTATCGTGCTTGTTTGAGTTGTGTAAAGAGGATTGCTAAATGATACAGCAACGTGGGACTGAGCACCTAAATTATATATTTCATCAGGTTGTATTTGTATTATTAAATTTGATAAGGAGGCAGAATCAAGTAAGTCTGCGTAATGTAAATTTAACTCATCAGAGTTTATATATTTTGAAATAGTGTTGTCAATTCTTTCAGTATTTATTGATGACGATCTTCTTATTGTCCCATGTACTTCATATCCTTTGTCCAATAGTAATTCAACAAGATACGAGCCATCCTGGCCAGTTATACCAGTAATAAGTGCCTTCATTTAAAACATTATAGTTACAAAATATTACTTATTTTATTTATTTTTTAAATAGGATTTTTAATTTGGTTTTAATTTTATATATCAGTCTAAAGTATCCATTTATACCTTTAAAAAATATTTTCTTAATATTTTCTTTCTTATTTAAATATTTTAAATAATTGTTATCAATCTTAATATTTACAAAATTAGGTGAGATGGTTTTTTTGCTCAGTATTTTTTCTCTCCAATATTGGAACTTAATTTGTTCTAGGTCTTTCACAATAAGATTTTCTAAAAAAGAAATGAGTGAGTCTTTTGTAATATCAGAGAAGCTGTCAACATACATAATTGGTAATTCGGAAAATTTTTTTAAACCAGTTTGATTTTTAACAATTGGAATTGCACCAAAATACAAGGCTTCCCAAATTCTGTGGGTATCTATACCATTTCCCTGAGGGCATAATACAAAATTTGAATTTTTTAAATCATCCCCATATTCAGTAAGTTCATTTTTACCATTAATTATTTTTACCCAATCGTATTTTTTAAAATAGTCTTTTAGGCCGTTTCTTTCCCTTATATTCGTATTATCTTCAAAACTTAGATATAGTAGATTTTCTTTTTTAATAGTAAATTGATTTAAATCAATAAGAAGGTTTTCATTTTTAAATGAAAGACTCTTTTCATAACCATTAGACATTCCCAGGGGTATTGGATGTAATCTTTCATCAATGCAATCAACATTAATTGAATACCAATTAGAAAATTGTTTAGGTAACTTTTTAAATATACTTTTTGAGATCTTATCATCAGTTTGATTTGTAATTAAAACTAAATCTTTTATATTTTCTTTTTTAACATAATGAAATAAAACTTCTAAAGAGCTATTAATACAAAATATGATACTGTGATCAGATATCTTGATCTCTTTTTTTTGATAGCAAATATGAGAATTATTCTCGTACAAAATATCAATGTTGTCAGGTTTTAAATCATTGAATTGTTGTTTTGTTACCACTTCTGAAAACACAAAGTCTGAGATTCTTGCAAACTTATAACTGGTTATATAATCTATTCTCAATCTAAAAACATCACTTTAAAAACCATATTAATTTAGTATATTAAAGTATTACAAAAGGAAATAAAATAAAGATATTAATTTTTGGATCTAGTGGGTTGGTGGGTTCCAATTTAGTAAAAGTTTTATCACAATCAAAAATTGTGTCAGAAGTTGTTCCCTCCTCAAGGAAAGATACAGATTTATTTTCTTTAGACCAAACATCTCAGACTATCAATGAAGTAAAGCCTGATCTAATAATTAATGCAGCAGCAAAAGTCGGCGGAATTTTAGCTAACAATACATATCGAACTGAGTTTATTCTTGATAATTTAAAAATAAACATAAACATTTTAGAATCGATAATTGAGTTACCAAAAATAAAATTGATTAACTTAGGCAGCAGTTGTATTTATCCTTTAAATGCTTCTATTCCAACCAGTGAAGAGAGCTTGATGAGTGGTCAGCTCGAACCAACTAACTCTCCTTACTCTATGGCTAAAATTGCTTCAATTGAAATGGGCAATGCTTTAAAAACTCAATATGGTCATGAGATAATAAATTTAATGCCTACAAATTTATATGGTCCTTATGATAATTTTGACTCAAATAGTAGCCATGTAATTCCAGGACTAATAATGAAATTTCATAATGCTTTAATGAATAAAAAAGAAAGTGTCGAAATATGGGGAACTGGCACCCCTAAAAGAGAATTTTTATATGTTGATGACTTGGCAAGTGCAATTGAATTTTTGCTAGATAAAGATTGGAAGTATGAGTTACTTAACATAGGTAGTGGAGATGAGATTTCAATAAAAGACCTAGCCCATTTAATAAAAGAGGTAACAGAATTTAATGGTGAAATAATATTTGATAAATCAAAACCCGATGGCAACCCTAGAAAATTACTGGACTCAAGAAAAATTAATAATTTGGGTTGGAAGTCAAAGATAACTCTAAAAAAGGGTCTAAAACTAACATATGATTGGTATAAAGAAAATATAAATTAGGTTTTCAAAGTCAGAAAAGTTCCTACAAAAAAATAATAATTCAAAGGAAACTGAACCCCTTCCATTGAAACATCAAAAAAGGATGCTATTAACAAAGGGATAATAAAATTCGCAAGCCTGAAATCTCCATTTATTTTTTTCCACCTCTTTATAAACAAATAGTGAAGAAATAAAAACAAAGATAAAAGGACAAGGCCTCCCCTTGCATAAACATTTAAAAAGTAATTGTGAATATTTTCATTCATTCCATCTTTACCCATTCTTCCTGGTTCTGAAGCATCGGTCATTGCTGGTAAAATTTCATTATATCCATAACCAAATAATTGTTTATTTTCATCATTCATATCATTTAGCAAGTCCTGCCATATATCAAGTCTCCAATTTAGAGTCCCGTCTGTTGACTTAAGAGTTCCTTCATCAAAATATAAAGAAAAAATAACTCCAATGTAGTTTCTCCTTTCAAGAAGATCTTGGAGATTGTCTTGGAGTACTTCCGTTTGAGTTCTTTCTAGTTCTGCATTAATCAATGGATTTGATTTTTCAAAACTTAAATTACCATAGATATTAAATGTTGAAATAATAAAAACTAAAATAGCTAAAAACATAAATAAAGTTGTTTTTAATAGATTTTTAATTAATTCTTTCCTAAAAGAAAATAGTTCCATAAATAAAAAAACTACTAAAGCTACAAAAGAACCTCGACTTAAATAAAGAAGTAAAGGTAAGAATGCTGGGATAATAAGAAAAATAAAAATATAATTCCATTTTTTGTCTTGAAAGTTGTTGTAATAAAAAATAACAATAATTAAAACCATTAACACATCAGAAGCTTTTACAAATTCAAATTTGTCAGAATAGTTTATAAAGAATGAACTAATAAATTTTGGATAAATGCTTGATGCAAATACGTAAACAAATGGAAGTAAAACTGGTAGAAAAATCCTTAACTTTTTAACATATATGTTGTCATGCGGAAAAATTATTCCTAAATAAAAAAATGAAACCATTGCAATAAAAGAACCAGCTTTAAAAGTATATGTGTTTAATAAATTTGCTTGTGTAATTAAAAGTTGAAAAATAAAATAAAATAAAATAATAGAAATTGTTCTAATCTCTTTTTTTGGTTCATATTTAATTAAATAAACAGTAAATACAAATAATAATAAAAAGCCAATTAATACTATATACTCACCTAAGCGAAAACCAAAAATCCTTAAACCAACAAAAGATCTTGTAAATATTAGATTCAGAAATATTAGAAAAAATATTGCTGGGGGAATTTGTGATTTAATTTTCTGCATTTAATTTTTGTTTAATTTATTATATATAAATTTTAATAGCTTATTACGTTATAACTTCTATGTTATTAATACTTTTTTATTTTTGTTTTTTTATACTACTATTTAATGCTTGATCAAAATAAAACTTTTGACGATCTTTGTGTTCTGAAGAAATATTATTTTTTGTGTTAAGCAAATAAAGGGGTTCTTTTATTTCATATATTTTCTCATTATTTTTATATAAATCTGTAAATAATTTGAAGTCTTGTGAATAATAATACTCCTCGTCATAATATCCTAAAGAAATTAGTAATGCACGTTCTATTGCTAATGTCCCATGAATAAATGGATTCTTGTATCTCATTGATATTGTTTTTGGGATCCAAGAACTTAAACCAGGAATTTTTTTATTATTTGTTTTATTAATAGCTCTTGTTGTGCAGACTTTAAAATTAGTTTTTTCTAAAATATTTATTTGTTTTTCAAATCTTTTTGGAAAACTTATATCATCTGAATCTTGACGAAATATATACTTACCTTCTGCTTTCTTTATTAGTATATTAAGTGACTTTGTTAAGCCCAAGTTCTCTTTATTTTGAAATATTTTAATTTTTGATTCATCACTATATTGCTGAAACTTCTTATAAGTTTGATCAGTTGAAAAGTCGTCTAAGATTAAAAATTCAAAATCTTTATACGTCTGTTCTAAAATACTCTCAATAGCGTTTTCAATATTTTTTTCATCATTGAAAGAAGTCATAATAACGCTTATTTTTTTTGACACTATTAAATTAGCTCTTTAAATTTGCTTAAATAATTTTCTACACTAAGCATGGGTTCAATATGTTCAGAATTTTTTTCAGATTGTCTCTTTACAACATCTTCATGTTTAAGTAATTTTAATTTTTTTAACAGTTCAATTTCGCTTTTTGGTTTAAAGGAAAATGGATTATCCTCTGGAAAAAATTCACTAATACCTCCGCTTTTTGGATAAATAGAATTTACACCTAGCTTTGAAGCTTCTGATAAGAGTGTTGGTTGGCCTTCATAAAGTCTCGTATTTGTTATAACAGAGTAAGAATTTTTGATTAATGAAATTACATCTGAATTATTCATTTTTCCAAGGAATATTATATTTTTATTTTTGTTATTCATTTTTAAAGTATTTAATAGTGGTCCCTCTCCTACTAAAACTAATTTTTTATCATAATTTACAAGTAATTTATAAGTTTCAATTAACTCTCTGATTCCTTTTTCCTCTGATATTAAACCTGCATAAATTAAATAACTTTTTGGCTTAAGTTCTAAATTAGAATTACTATTTTTCAGTCTTATATGATCCATGGGGTTAACTAGGATATCGATATTTTTAGATTCAAAACCAATATTTATTAAAAACTCTTTCTGAAATTTAGTTAAAGTTAAAATCTTACTGTTTTTCAATACTTTAAAGTAGCGTTTACTGTAAATAATTAAAAATATTGATTTTAAATATGAATCTTTAAAATATTTATTAAATAAGATATTAGTATTATTTTTCATTCCACAAGCATCACATATATTTTTATTCTTAAGGTGACCATATTTTGTAATGAATCTTCCACAATTAAATCTATAATTATGCAACTTAATGACATAATCAGTATTAGAACTTTTGATGGCTTTAAATATTCCAAGTGAAGCCTTAAACCAAGTATTGTGAATATAAACTATATCTGGATTAAAAGTTTTTAATTTTTCAATTAATATTTTATTTGCCTTCGGGTTTCTATTTACTAAAAAATAAATAAGTTGTAAAAAATAATTTCCCAACTGCTTGTTGGAGAAAAATAAAGTTTCGACATGAAACTTATCTTTTAAAGTTGATACTTCACTTTCTACAGCAATATCTTCACCGCCAGTTATTCTATATTTTGTATGAATAACAAGAATTTTTTTCATTGTTATTAGATTAATGATATAAATTTTATAAAAGAATAATTTTGATTTATTTGATATTTTTATACCAACTAAAAGTGTAAAAAATATCAAACATCATAAACTGAGCGTTTGTTGTCAATTATATCAATTTGTAAATGTCTATCAACTTGTTGAAAACTTGTTGGATCATGAGTTGAATTTATTACTGTTATATTTTTATTTGTTAGGATATCTAAAATTAGAGATTTTGAACTTCTATCAAGATTTGAAGTTGATTCATCAAGCAAAAGAATCTCTACATTAGATAATATAGCCCTTATAAATCCTACTTTTTGCATTTGCCCTGATGAAAGGGATGTATTAGATACCATCTTATTTAACAAATCTTCATTTATTTGATCATGAAGCATAAAAGTTTTACACACTTCAATAATTTTTTCATTATCAATATTTTCTATATTTCCATAAAGTAAATTCTCTTTTAGAGTTGCAGATAATATTAAAGGTGTTGGACCTATATAGCCTAGTTTTTCTCTAGCAATATTTATGCTTCCATCATGTTGAATAAGCATTCCAGAAATTAATCCAAGTAAAGTGCTTTTACCAGAACCATTTTGTCCTGTAATTACTGTGTGTGTGTTCTGTTTTATATTTAAATTTAAATCTTCAAAAATCCAATCTTCAGAATTTCTATATTTAAAATTTACCGAATTAATTTCAATATCATTACCATTTTTTTTATCTTTAAACACATAGTTGTGATCTAGGTAGGAATCTTGAGTATCAACAGCCTCTCTAAGCTTTTGGATATGAATTTGAGAATTTATAACTTTACTAAAAGAGCCTGCAATCCCTCCCAATGATTGAAACAACCTTAGAGTAATTACAATATAATCAAGCGTTATAAAGTCAAAGTTACCAAAGTAAGCTATAAAAACAGAAAAAGTAAAGATTGTTATAAAGCTTGGAAAATCTGCACTTAAAATACTGTATAAATGATTCTTTAGCTGTCCATCTGCAACTTGTTCGGAGGTCTCAGAAAATTTATTAATTTCATCGTCATCTTTTTTTAATATTTTAATTAAATAAATATTATCAATAACCTTTTGGATCTCTTCATCAGATTTTTTCTCAAATAGAAATGTTTTGTGCATGTAATTTTTTGAACTAATTAATAATTTTTTTATAGGAAGTATTAATACAATTACACCGATTGAAAAAGCGATAATAATTGGTGGGTTACTAAAGAGTAGGTAAACAAAATATACAGCTGCTTGAATAAGAAAATTTATGAAATTGGTCAAAGCTGAATAGAAAAAAGAAACATGGGAAGTTATTTTATTTATATAAAAATATGCATCTGAAATAGAGTAGTCTTTTTGTCTAAAAACTTGGGTCATTACATATATTCTTAAATTTTTTTCAACTGTGACTTCAAGTGATTTCATTAAATATGTTTGTAATATTTTTGATCCATATCGAATTATGATTATAAAAGGCAATATATAAATATTGTCAGCAATAAAGTTAACCCAAACTTCAATAATTTCAAATGTCTCAAATTTTCCAGTTAGAAATAAAGTAAAAGCTAAAATTATTATGATATCTAGGAGAACTGTAAGGTTTGAAGATAAAATTACTAAGAAAATAATTAATTTCTTGTTAAGAGTTCCCGTAAGTTTTGAAACATAAAGAATATCCTTAAAAATATCCTTTAATTGATTTATCCTATTTTTCATTCCTTAAATAAAGTATATTTCATTAAAATTTCAATTGGTTATTTTTGTTTTAAATTTCTTTTATTTAATTTTTTAAATAACTTAATTTAATGTTATTAATAACTAAACAGATTAACATTTTTGTATGTATGAAATTAACTTAATTCATTACACTAAGCTTTCAAAAAGACTTCCTGTTATTTATAAAGAATTTGAAAATTCAATTTTTAATTTAAAAATAATTAGTGAGTTTGATAAAGAAACTATACCCAAGGCTGAATTAAAAAAATTTGACACAGACTATTTGTCTATGGGAGAAATATCTTGCTTCAGAAAACATATGAAAGTATATGAAGATCTTTCAAATAACAAAAAAGAAAAATTTTCAATAGTGATTGAAGACGATATTCTTTTGGAAAATAATTTTGACAATAAGCTTCTTAAGCTTATAAAAAGTTTGCCCAATGATTTTGACTTTATCTTTTTTGGTGCAAGTAAGTTAAACATGCATATTCCGATTTACAGAAGAAGACCGTTTAAAAATTTATATCGAAAAACAAATGACCCAACATCGTGGGGTGGAAATGGTATGAGTAAAACCACTGATTCTTATATAGTATCTCGATCAGGTGCAAAAAAAATATTGGAAAGAACAAAAAAATTAGATATTTTAGATGATGCTCTTGATTTTTGGTTAAACCAATCTGCAAGAGATCTCAATCTTAAAGGATATTGGTACGAACCAACATTTACAAAATACAATAATAAATTTGAATCTAATTTAGCAACTCAATATAAAAATGTTACAAGTAAAAACTAGCCTTTATTAGTCGGAAATACTTATACAATCAATAATTTGTCCTCTTAACTAAATGAATTATTTCTGTAATATAAATATGTGGTAAAAAAATTTATATCAAAACTACTTTCATTATTTAACCTATCGATTATAAAAAAAGAAAAATTAACACAAATTGATGTTGAAAGAAAACATTACCGATATGAGGTCGAAAAACTAAATTTTATATTTCTAAATAATAGAATTAAGAATCCGTCAAAACTTTATGAGTATGTAGAAAAATCGGAATCACAAATTTTCCAAGACTTATTTGTTTTAAACGAATTTAATTTCAAAAAAAATGGTTTTTTTATTGAAATAGGTGCAGCAGATGGAAAATACTTATCAAATACTTATTTATTAGAGAAATACTTTAGTTGGGAAGGACTTGTTGTTGAGCCTGCAAAAATTTGGCGTGAAGAAATTAAAAAAAATAGAAATTGTGATATTTCAACTGACTGCGTTTACAGTGAGTCAGATGTATTAATAAAATTTAACCAAACTGAAAAACCAGAGTTCTCTAGAGCTAATTATGATATGCAAATACCTGAAGACTCACATGAGAGCTTAAGAAAAAGAAATAATACAATTTATGAATTAAAAACTATATCAGTCAATGATTTGTTCAAAAAATTTAATATACCAGAAGATATAGATTATCTTTCAATAGATACTGAAGGAACAGAATTCGAAATAATAAATTTTTTAGATTTCAATAAGTATAATATCTCAATAATTACTATCGAACACAACTACACACCAAACAGAGAAAAAATTAATTCTTTACTTATAGAAAATAATTACATTAGAGTGCTTGAAGATTATTCAAAAGTTGATGATTGGTATATAAAAAAATAAAAAAATTAATAATTCTTTTTTAAAAGAATAAAAGCATGATTGACTTCCTCAAGATTATATCTATCCATGAATTTTTCTAAATTATTCAGATCGTGATTTAAATCACTTGAACCTATGAAAATATACTTAGGTTCTAATTCCATTATTTCGGTACTTATTTCTTTAATTTCAATACTTATTGAAACTACAACATCTACTTTTAACTTATTTAATGCTGGATTATCTATAGTTTCATAAATGTGAAATTTTTTAAGATTTTCCTGGTATATTTTTACATCTTCTTTAGAAATTTGCGAAAAGTTATCTATACCTATTAATAATTCTTCTTTATAAATAAGACTCAAATATTGATGAAAATTTGTGATTCCACAGGGAAAATCAACTACATAATTATTTCCAATTTTTCCATCCCTATGCAAATCAAACATTTTTTCTAATACAAATATATTTGGTGGAAATAAATGAAAAGAATCTAATAGTTTTTTGCTTATTGAGGAATTTAAACAAATAAAATAATCATTATTAAAGTAGCTATTAAGCTCATAAAAGAAAAACCTAGAATTAGATGAATCTTTTAAATGATTAGATTCTTTAAATGACTGTAAAGAAATATCTTCCACTTCTTCTTTCAATAAATTTTTTGGATTTTGAAGACTTTTGAATTTACCATATTTTTTATTAATTGATTTAATAAAATTATCAAATTTATAGTTTTTGTAAAAAATATCATAATTCAAGAATTTATAGCGATTTAATTTAAATAAATTAGTTATAAAAAGATACAAATATTTTATAAGTTTTTTATTTTTCATATTTTTCACTTGATACTTCATCAAACATCTTATTAAATGGATCAAAACCTTTAGGTATTTTATAATTTTGAGCTTGTTCAAATGCATATTCAACATCTGGTTTTGCTAACTCAAAATTTGGCATCTCAAACAAAGAGCTCTGTTTTAATATTTCGGGAGCAACTCCAACATTTGTAGATATAATAGGAGTTTTTGTGAGTGCACATTCAAATATTGCTTGAGGTCCCCCCTCATATCGTGAAGTAACTATATAAAGATCTAAACAATTATATAGCTCATTTAATTTTTTATTTGAAGGCATTTCAATGTATGTAAAGTTTATATCATTTTCTAATAAATTAGATATTACATATTGTCGTCTTTTTCCTGCAAGAAGAACGTGTAAGTTCTTATTAGTAGTTTGAATTTTTTTAACTATCTCTATAAATCGATCGGGCCCTTTCGAAAGTTTAGGAGTTTTTAAATCTGAACCTTCTGTATCTCTTTGAAACGAACCAACTAAATATGAATTTAGATCAATATTATATTTCTCACGTATTATCTTTTTATCATCTATCGGATACCAAATATTTTCATTAATCCAAAATGGTATTGAATAGATCTTCTTTTTTGTTAATTTCTCTACTTGTTTTAAAGTATTCATTGAAATTACATGATATGCGTCAACATGTTTATCTATTCTTTCAAATTCTTTTTTTTCACTTAAGTCAAACTTGTCTTCATCTATATGATAAATTGAGTAAATAACCTTCTTTGATTTTGTTTTTTTAAATTTTTTTTCATTCCACTTCCAAGGAGCAATTATCCAAATTATTTCAGAACGAAAAAAATATCTTGTAAATGGATTCCCATAATTTATCCATTCTTTACGAAGTCTATCAATAATCCATTTTTCATTTGCTTTGTTTATAAATATATTAGAAATCTTATTATTTTCCATAGAATTAAATAGTACTAGATATGAATCATTCTTTATTTTATTAATATATATATACAATCTTACTTAGATAAATTGTAGTTCTATAGAAACTAAACAAAAGAGTTGTTTATTCGAAGCAAAGTTTTAATAAGATAAGATATATAATAAATTAGTAAAAAGTACTTAAAATATTTGAGTTCTAAATTAATTAATCATGAATAGCTGTAAAAAATGAAAATAGTAATTACTGGTGCATCGGGACAAGATGGAATTTTTCTAATAGACAAAATTCTAAGAAATACTCAAGCGGAAATTTATTGCTGCACAAGAAATAAAAATAATTTTAATTTTGAAAAATTAAAATATTTAGATTCTGATTATGACATTGCAAGGATAAAACTAATTGAAATAAATTTTCAAGAATATGAAAAAGTTTATAAATTTTTTAGTGATGTTAGACCAGATTTTATTTTTAATATGATGGGGCCAAGTTCAGTTAATAAATTTATTGAAGATCCTGAAAAAATGAAAAATATCACTATAAATGGGTTTAATAATATTACAAAGTCATTAATTTCAACGAAAAATTTTTGTAATTTTTATCAGGCCTCTTCATCTGAAATGTATGGTTATGAATCGAAGAAAGGATTCGATGAATTTTCAGAATTTAAACCAAATACTTCTTACGCTGAAGCTAAACATTATGTTCATATGAAATCTATTCAACTTGAAGAGAAATATGAATGGAATATTGTTTCAGGAATAATGTTTAACCATGAATCAGAATTTAGAGATTCGAATTTTTTAATTATGAAATTAATTAATAATGTACTTGAAATTAAAGAAAATAAGAAAATTAAAATTGATCTTCCTAGTCTTAATATTGCTAGAGATTGGTCATACGCAAAGGATATATGCGATGGAGTATTTGAACTTACAGTAAACAACTTTTCAGGATCATATGTTATCGGATCAGGCGTATCAACATCAATTAAAGATATTGCTAGTTATATATTTAATAAAATAAATTTGGATTATGAAGAATTTATAAATGTTGACATAAATAAACTCAGAGGTGGGGAGCCTATGAATGTGGTTAGTAATCCTGAAAAAATTAAATCAGATATTGGTTGGGAAACTAAATTAAGTATATTCGAGGTTGTTGAGAAAATGTACGATTATAAGCTTTTAAAAAAAGGTTAAATCAAAGTTAAAATATCTTTTTTTATTTTATCTCTATCGATTAAAAAATCTGTACTTTTAATGAGGTTATTCCAATCTTCTGAATCAAAATTATCAGAAAAACTTAAGTCTCCATAAAAGACAATAAGTACTGCTCTCTCTTCTTTTGTATATTTATTAAAATTATCAATTTTTATATCTAATTCTTTAGTTATTGATTCACTATTTTTGTTTAGAATTTTTTGAATCTTTATAGCATTATTTTCTTCTTCTCCAGTTAACTTGTTGGGATAAAGAATTAAGCTATCTAAGTCATTATTAAATTTTAATAATGAATCAATGCAAACATTTAAGTAGTCCATATAGTCTATGTTATCTATAAACAGGTTGTAATAAATGATTATTTATTTTCATCTATAAATTCTTGAGTAGAGTCAACCACATAATCTAACATCTCAACACTAAGGCCAGGATATACTCCTAGCCAGAAAGTATTATGTGCTACATTGTTAGCTACAGGATAGTCTTCAGGCTTGCCTAATTTCATATCAAAATAAGCAGGCTGTAATATTATATTTCCAGCAAATAATAATCTTGTACCAATGTTTCTTTCGTCATAAAATTTTAATAACTTAACCCTATCAAATTTAGCTGAATTATTTATTGTTATTGGAAACCCAAACCAGCTTGGTTCTGAATTTTTTTCCCAAATAGGTAAATCAAAAACATCAAATGATGAAAATCTTTCATAAAGATAATCAAAATTTCTTTTTCTAGTTGATATGAAATTAGGCAACTGTTCTATTTGGGAAGCTCCAATAGCAGCCTGCATGTCTGAAGCTTTTAAATTATAGCCTATGTGAGAATAGGTATATTTGTGATCATAACCATGAGGAAGGCCTCCTAATTGCCAGTCAAATCTCTTTTTGCAAGTATTGTCTTCACCCGGTAAACAATAGCAATCTCTTCCCCAGTCTCTAAGTGATTCAACTATTTTTTTGAGTTTTGGAATATTTGTTAAGACAGCACCTCCTTCACCTGTTGTAATATGATGAGCTGGATAAAAAGATAAGGTAGCAATTTCTCCAAAACTACCTACAAATTTATTATCATACTTTGCTCCAAACGCATCGCACATATCTTCAACTAAAAATAAATTATATTTCTCTTTTAATTCCATAATTTTTCTTAAATCAAAAGGATTTCCTAGAGTATGAGCTAAAACAATACCTTTTGTTTTCTCCGTAATACTTTTCTCAATTAAATTTGCATCTATATTATAAGTTCCTTCATGTGCGTCAACTAATACTGGTTTTAAATTATTTTGTATTATTGGATTTAAAGTAGTTGGAAAGTTTACAGCTGAAGTGATAACTTCATCTCCGTCCTCACAATTAAAATGTTTTTTAACCGCACTTATAGCTAATAAATTAGCTGATGATCCACTGTTAACAAAAAGTGTATGTCTTACTCCTAAGAACTTAGAGATAAGCTTTTGAAATTTTTCAGTATATTCACCAGCTGTTAACCACATATCTAAACTTGAATTCACTAAGTTAACTAAATCTTCCTTGAATAAAACTTTTCCACTTACTGGAACTTTCGAAATGTGTGGTACAAACTGTTCAGAATCGTTTGATACATCAAAATAATTCTCTACTAAAGCTTCTATATCTTTTCTGAGTTTATTTTCATCATTCATAATTTAATCCCATTAGGGTTTTTTTAATGCAACCCCTTATCAATTAATTCTAGTTTTCTATTTAATTCAAAATTTCTAATTATTACATAATAAAATGCGTTTGTAAGAGTTCCAATGATATGGTCACAACGCAATAATCCCTCGGTATCAGCAATATAATCTAGCCCTGTCAAGTATCTGTCATTCTTTCTATTAAATTTTTTTTCGAGTGCAAATTCAAGATTTTCTACATCTTTTTGTAAATATCTTTGTCTGTCCATGGAAATTAATTTATCTCCAAACTCTTCTTTAAATGATTCAAAATACTCTTGTTGTTCTGTAGAAAGATATACATATTCATATCCAAATTCATCCATTCTATTTTTTATTATTTTTATTGCTTCTACATCATCAAAAGGCTTATAGTGATCTTTTACAATTTTTTGAATAGCATATTCAGTTCCTCTAATTGATACGCCAATTACATTTTGCTTTTTTTCAAATAGAGGATCAAGAGTTTTATTAATAAAATCTTGGGTTGAGTTATTATAAGGGATGCTTTTCGTAGAATTATTCATTTCCATGAGCTGAGATTTTGAGTTTGTTATCTTAGCATCAAAAAAGTAATCAAAATCTAACTTATTAAAATAATATTGAGATCTATTGTTAGAGAGTATTACATTTTTACTTTTATATACTTCATCTAAGTTAGTTTTTAATGGTTGTTCAAAAAAATATTCCCAACTATTTTTGGTTCCATTAATTTGATTTTTTTCACGTAAATAATTTGGATAGTTCTCATAATCAATGACAGGAGTAAGATTATTTTTTTCTGAATAAATTAATAAATATAGAATGTTGTTTAAATTTGAATATATTCCCCCACCCAAAGTTAATCTAATTACAAGGTAAGTTTTATCTGGATTTAGCTCTCCAAATGAAGTCTCCTCATGGTCAAGAAATTTTGGTTGTTCTGCGTAAATTAGAGAATATATAATTCTTTTAATCTTCTCAGATGGTTTAAAATAAATATTTTCTTTAAAAAGTCTTAAGTTTTTCTTTGTCTCTAGAAACCTACTGTAAATTATTAAGCGAATACGATTTAATAATTTAATCATTTTATAACTCTAATTGTTTCACTATTTATGCAATTTAAAATACCCATCATTATAATTCTACTAAATGGATTCTAGTGTCAAAAATATTGTAATTTTAGCCGGAGGAAAAGGCACTAGAATGAGGGAGTATCCTCAAACTGTTCCTAAACCAATGGTAAAAATAGGTGGCCTCCCTGTTCTAACCCATATCACTAACTACTTTGATAAGTTTGGTGATTTTAAATATATTATTTGTAGCGGCTATAAAGAAGAAGTTTTGTTTGATTACTATGAAAATAATCCAAATAAAAAGGTACAAGTTGTACCAACAGGTATTGAAACGAATACTGGCGGAAGAATAAAAAAAATAAAAAAATATTTAGAAAGTGATAATTTTATAATGACCTACGGTGATGGGTTGGCAGATGTTAATGTAGAAGAACTTATAAATTTTCACAAAAAAAACAAAAAAACAGCAACTATAACCGTACACAAACCTGAATTTAGATTTGGTGTCGTTAATTTTGACAAAAACGATGAAGTTGAATCATTTGTCGAAAAGCCCACATTAAATCACTATGTAAATATTGGATACATGGTCCTAAATAATAATATATTTAAATATTTGAATGATGACATAGCTCTAGAAACAAAACCATTAGTTGAGCTTGCTAATAATAAAGAGTTGAGTGCATTTAGACATGATGGTTTTTTTAAACCTATGGATACTTACAGAGAATACTTAGAATTAAATGACCTCTGGGAACAAAATAAAGCTCCTTGGAAAACTTAGTTATTTTATTAACTTTAAGTAAGAACTAATTTCATCAAAACTAAATTCTTGATTTTTTTCTTCAAAATGATTTTTTTCCCATCTTACAATTAAGTTAAGTAAATCATCAATCTCAAGTTTCGGAATCCAATTTAATCTATCTTTGGCTTTTTGAGAGTTTAGATTAAGAACTTCAACTTCTTTAAATTTTTCATTACTCTCTTCAATTATTTTAATATCCGAACCCCATGACTTAGTAAAGGTTTCTGCAATATAACCAGCATTATATTTATTATTTACAGTTGAATTTAAATTATAAATTTCAGAAACAGATTTATTATAATTTTCTTCAGCTACTAACAAATAGCCGAAGAGCGAATCAAGAACATATTGCCAGGGCCTTGTAGAGTTTGGTTGTCTTATAGTAAAGCTCTGATTGTCAATTATTGATTTTATTAAATCTGGTATTAGTCTGTTGTTAGCTCTGTCTCCTCCACCTAATACATTTCCTGATCTAACAACACTTACGTTAGCTGATGATCCATTATTTAAAAATGAACTAATTACAAACTCTGCACTTGCTTTACTAGCGCTATAAAAGTCAGAGCCTCCTAAGGCGGATGTCTCAATATTTTCTTCACTAGGCTTAAGATATACCTTGTCTGTTGTAGAAACAACAATTGATTTTACGGAATCAATTTTATCAAAGTAATTTAAAACATTGTATGTTCCAATAATGTTGGTATTTAAAGTATCAAGAGGATTGCTATATCCAACTGAAACTAAACTTTGTCCAGCAAAATGAAAAAGAATATCAGGTTTAAATGAATTATTAATTTTTTCTGGAAAATTTTCTTCATTATTTATATCAAAAAATAGTTCTCCCTCTAATACACTAGATAAAGAACTTAATTTATATATTCCTTCATATTTTTCTCTAGAAATACCTACAACATTAGCCCCTAAAAAAGTTAAGAGAAGAGCCAACCAAGAACCTTTAAATCCAGTGTGACCAGTAATTACAACATTTTTATTTTGCCAAAATTTATAACTATCCATAAATAAATACTAATTAGTAAAGATTACAAACAAAGTAAAAAGAGTATTAATTAATTTTACTTAAGGATAAAAATTTCTTGGAAAATGAGAAAGAAAGGTTTGAAAATTATTTATATAAATAAGAACTAACAATGTTATTAAAATGTTGTAAGTTTTTAAGTTTATAGTTTTTAATCTTTCAAAATAAACTGACGCTAAAAAAACAAGAAGGTGAAAACCTTGAATAATATAAGTTGCTTTAATATTATCTCCTGTCTCTACGGGATAAGAAATAGTAAAAATTAAATAGCCAATAAAACTACAGAGTGTGGCGAGATTTATATATTTTATTAAAAAACTAGATGAGTATTTTTTATAAGAATAAATATAAAAAATAAAAATTATTAAAAAGGTAAATATTGAAACCTTATTTACTAAAGCAAAATAATCTCCAATAATAAACTGATCTCTTCCAATTGATAGAAATCCTGAGGTAAAAGAAAAATATCCCCAATAGTCACCCCACAAGTCAGAATATAAAATAGATAAAAATTGATTATCTAGGTAGGGTCTGATTGGTTTGTAAAATAAGTATTGAAAATTTTCAGAAGTAGGAAAATAAAAAGATACTGGTTGATTACTTAAAGAAAAGTTGGTCCGATTCATATTAAATGCAAAGAAACTATTTGTTTGTAAATATAAATTAATATAAAACCAGCCAGAAAGTACAAAACCTAATACAGCACTAGGAATCCATATCTTTAAATATTCTGCTTTGTTTAATATTTGTTTATTAAAAAGCAAGATTATAACTGGAATGAAAAGAAAAAAACCCCATTGTCTACTTAGTGCAATGCTTCCAATTATTAGACCTAAATAGATTGGGGTATTTAGATTAAACGTAAAATTACTTTTTTCTATTTTCAAAATAAAATATAAAAAAAGACTTAAGAAAAACAAAATATATATTTCTCCCCTAATCATGGAAATGGTTCTGTAGTTAACTGCAAGCAATGAAATTAATAAAAGGTAGCTTGTATTAATAATTGTTTTTGATTTATTAAAAAGTTTAAGTGTTAAAAGATTAATGTATATAGTTACAAGGTATAAAAAGGATTGGAAAACTTGAGTCGCATTTCCATAAATTGGTCTACAATCTTGAAGTAAATTATTACTCTCTAAGAAATTTCTACAAAATATTTGAGATATAGATGGAAATATATATGCAATTGGGGGACTAAAAAATTCTCTTGTGTCCGCTCTAGTAGGTAGGTTTATGCTTCTAGGTAGATATCTAGAAAAATAATCTACATATGAATAATGAGCTTCAGCATCGTAACCTAGAATTGGAGAGTAATGAAAAAAGTTATAAATTAATATATACATACTTGAAATTGATATACCAATAAATATTATTTTGTAATAGTTTTTATATAACTTCATATTTTAAAGTTAGCAAAATAATCAAGTAGTTTATAGGAAATCATTAATAAACAATAAATTATGGGAATGATGTAGAATTAGAAAAGGTCAAACGGTTGTCTAATAAAAAAAGGCTGGCAGTTCGATTCTGTCTATGGCCACTATGAGTAAAAATTTATTATTAACTGGTGGTGCTGGTTTTATTGGTCATCTAGTTATAAAAGAAATTTTAGTAAATACTGATTGGAATATAACAGTTATTGATAGGTTAAGTTACGCCGGAAGTTTAGATAGAATAAATTACGTATTAGACGAAGTTGATAATGATACAAAAAATAGATTTCGTTTTTTTTATCATGATCTAAAAGCAGAAACCCATGAAGGCATAGTTGATGATCTTTCAGATATTAATATTATCCTTCATATTGGAGCTTCTTCGCACGTTACAAGATCAGTAAAAAATCCATCTATATTTATTCAAGACAATATAGTGGGTACTTTTAATTTATTAGAGCTATCAAGAAAATTAGAAAAACTTGAATTATTTTACTATTTTAGTACTGACGAAGTATTTGGACCATCTGAAGAAAATACAAAATTTCTTGAATGGGATAGATACAATTCAAAAAATCCCTATTCTGCAACAAAGGCTGCTGCTGAGGAATTAACTATCGCATATGCTAATACATATTCAATTCCCTCGCTCATTACTCACTGCTCAAACGTATATGGAGAAAGACAACATTCAGAGAAATTTATTCCAAACACAATTAAAAAAATTCTTAATAATGAAGAAGTGCTCATACATACTGATAGCAAGGACAAGCCTGGAGACAGGTATTATATTTACAATGAAGACCTTGCTAAAACAATACTTTTTTTAACAAATAACTATGAAAAAGTAAAGAAAAAAGCTTTTGAGGTTCAAAATAAGGAACCTACTAAAATTAATATTACAGGAGCAAGCCTGATAACAAATCTAGAAGTTACCGAGCTAATATCAAAAAAACTTAATAAAGAATATAGTTATAAACTTTTACACAAAGACCCCGATAGGCCAGGGCATGATATTAAATATGGTTTAGACAATACACTTTTAGAAACCCTAGGTGGAGTTTTTGATAGAAAATTTGAAGAAGGTATTGATAAAACCGTTGATTGGTATTTAAATAACAAATCTTGGCTTTAAATTAATAAATGAAATAAAGTAAACATATGAAATTGTTTACGAAAATTTTTAATTACAAAAATATAAAATCATACCTACCTAAGGTTTATATAAAATTAAATAAGTTTGCAATATTTAATAATTACTCAATACTTTATTTTATTGATGGCAAACACCATCTACCTTTTGCAACTAATATTCATCAGATTTTATTTGCTATTTTATATACTAAAAAAAATAATTTTAATTTTTATTTCAATGGAACGTCTCAAATTAATAAATTTTCAATAATAAATAAAAAATTTCATAATATATTTAAATTTTTCAAAAAAAAATATAGATTTTATTATTTTAATAGACCAGAAACAAATTTTTTTAAAAGACCTAACTTTTTAGACAATAAGGAAAATGATTTTCCAATTTCCAATAAGGACAAAGATTTTTATTATAAAAATCTTCACAATATTGCTAGGAATGAATTGTTTTTTAACCTAAATTTTTATGAAGATATTAAATTAGACAAAGATACTTTGGTCATTCACTTGAGGGCTGGGGATGTGTTTTATGATGATTGGCATAGCTTATATGTTCAAAACCCATTAAGTTTCTATCTAAAAATTGCCAAAAAATATGGGAAAATATTAGTTGTTACTGAACATATAAAAGATAATTTTATTTTAAAAGAACTAGAAAAAAAATTAGATTTTAAAGTAGCTTCTGGATCTTTAGAAGAAGATGCAAATATATTGCTGAATGCTCGAAACTTAGCAACATCTGGCGTTAGTGCCTTTCCAATTGCATGTGCTTTATTGTCTCAAAAGTTGGAAAATTTATTAGTTACAGACATTTATCTTGAAGAACATTTAAACCCGAAGATGATTAATAAAAAGTATGTAAATTTGGAAAATTACAAAGTTAATGATTATATAAATATTGGGGATTTTAAAAAAAGCACCCACAATCTTGAAAGACTCTTATCAAAAGATACAAATAAGATTTTAAAAATTAATTAATTTTTATTTTTCTCTAAATACAAACTCATAGAGTAAATCTTCCACACTCTTAAAGCATTCATTCTTGTGTTGATTTGAAGAAGATTTTTAATTCTTGATAGGTTAACAAACTGTACCAGCAGTGAGGAATTAATAGTCTCGATAATTTCATTCTTGTTATTGTTTACAAGTTCTTTAATATCTATTGAAAATCCCATTTTTTTTCTATCTAGAAAATTACTATCGAAATCTGGTGATAAATATTTTTTAATTATTTTTTTAGGAGAGTATTTATTATTATCATTTAAACTGTTATGACTTATAACATATTCAAACAACCTATAATCTAAAAACGGAGATCTTATCTCTAGTGAATTTAACATAGAAGAACGATCAATTTTTTTTAACATCATTTCATTAAGAAAAAATTCATAGTCAGTAAGCATTAAAGATTTCCAGTTTTCTTTTTTATTTTCCAAATAAATGTCACTAAAGCTTGCATAATTTTCTATTTTTAATAATTTCATAAGCTTTTCATCTCCATAATATGAGGAGAATGCAGACCTCCAATCACCAGAATGCTTTAATATATTATTCCCTGAACCAAAATTGACTGGATAAAAATTAAATAAAAATCTTACTAATTTTTCTGGGTTTCTTTTAGCTTTATGAAAATTGCTGTAATGTTCATAGCCAGATAGTAGTTCATCTCCACCATCTCCAGATAGTGCTACTTTAAAGTTTTTTGATATTTTATTTGAAAGTATAAATGTTGGTATTAATGAGGGGTCATAAATTAAATCATCATAACTTGTAATTATTGACTTAACCTCTTCAAAAGAAATATCTTTATCAATAATTTCATAATTATGATTTGTGTTATATTTTTTTACAACTTGCTCCATAAAGTCTGATTCGTTATATTTCTTTGAATTTGTAACCATCGAAAATGTATTAATATCGTCGCGATCTTTTTTTATAGCTTTGATTACAGCCGTTGAGTCTAACCCTCCCGACAAAAAATTGGAAACAGGAACGTCGCTTTCTAGCCTTTTCTTAACACTATCCTCAAATAGCTCAATAAATTCTTGTTCAATAAATTTCTTTTCATCAAAAAAATTAGATAACTGCCAATACTTATTTTTTTCAACGTTAAATTTATCATCCTTAAATGAAACTTTAACAAATTCACCAGGATTTACACTTGATATATTTTTGTAAAAAGTATTTGGTGTAATTGAAGTACCAAAATTTATATAATTAATAATCTGTTCTTCATTTATTTCATGATTGTTTGATAATTTTTTTATAGATAATAAGTCTGAACCAAAGTAGAAACCATTTGAATTAATACTAAAGTATAAAGGTTTTTGGCCAGCCCTATCTCTAATGAGGTAATATTCATTATTTTTAATATCATAAAAAAATATAGAGAATTGACCATTGATTTTATCCAAAAATTCTAAACCATAATAAGAAAGGCCTAATAATAAAGTTTCTGTATCTGAGTGTGAAGAGTAGAACCGTAATTTACTTTCTTCTAATTTTTTTCTTAATTCTTTATGATTAAAAATTTCTCCATTAAACATAATTAAAGTATTGAATTCTTCTGAGTACATAGGCTGTGAAGCATTTTTGGTGAGATCAATTATTGAAAGTCTGTTAAATATAAGGTTATGAAATAATTTATTTGATTTAAATTTTTTATTATTAATTATTATTTTTTCATCTGGACCTCTACACTCAACTCTTTCATTGCAACTCACAATAGTATTTTCAGAAATAGTATTAAAAGTGGCTGAGCCTAAAAATCCGCACATAATTGTATATGTTTAATTATATTGTTCAATAATCTATGACAGTTGTGAAATAAAGAAATTACTAAACATTTTAGTTTATATTACCTAGTTAATTTTCTATATTGATAAATCAAATTCGCTAAAAGACTTTTAAAAAATACCAACAAATTAGAACTATTTAAAAATCTGTAGATATACATATAGAGTCCTGTTTTTTTATTGTCCAAATTTGGTTCGCATATTGAGTCCATTATATCTAAGTAGTTTTTGCACATTAATTCAGAGTTAAAAGGAAAATTTTTATTTTTTCTAAAATAAGAATCATAATTTTTATATATATCTTCAAATTTCTCATTTAAATTATTAATTTCAAATTCAATACCAAAATTTTTTTGATATTCAGGTATTCCTCCACTATTTATATATAAAACAGGCAATCCACAAAGGGAAGCTTCTATTTGATGATTACCAGATGGTTCATTTAAAGAACCTGTTATATATAAGTCATTAGCCTTAAGTTCATCTGATAATTTTTTACCACTTATTGGCTTTTTATAATGCGTATTTTTAAATCTAAAATTTTTTGGCAAGTTCCCAACGTAAGTAAATTCAAACCTTTTACTAAAATCAGGTTTATCTAGAAGCTCATCTATATAGGAATAAATATCAAAACCTTTATTCCAATTATTGCCCCAATGATGAGTTATAATTTTAAGCTTTGATGACTTATCCCAAATTTTTTTATTTTGTTGGTTAAATATATTTTTATCTGATCCGGACATAACTACACTTGAATTCAATATATCTATACCACTTTCTTTATAAAGGTTTTCTATCCAAGAACTTACATATATAGTAAAGTCACATTTTCTACTAATTTTAATCATCTTTTTATTAACAGAATTTGTATTCTTTCTTTCATCACACTCATTAATTCTATGTATTACTTTTACTTTCGTATTTACATACTTCTTGTACATCCTTGCTTCAAATAATGTAATTGTTGATGTTGATGATTCAATTCTTGGTTCTGTAAGCAAAATGATATCTATGTCTGAATCATTTAATGTATTAGTCACTTCAATATTCTTATTGCTAAGGTAATTTTTTAAGTTAATAGTAAATAAATTTCCTCCGCCCCAAGGGCCCTTAATTATTTTTGAACCTAAAGCGACTTTCATATTGATTGATTACAACTAAAAAAAACGGGTTTAGCTTTTAAAATTAAGGCTATTCTTATATAACTTTTTATTATTTTTTTTGCCATTATAAAATCTATTTACATATTTTAATATGGGTTAAAATATTTAAATGAATATCCTGTATTTCTTTACTTTTGGTTATTCTGTTAAAACTTGGAATGATTCAGGACAATTAAACAGAGAAGTTGAGCACTTTACTGCACTTCATAATAAAGATAAAAATTTAAATTTTATTCTTTTTACCTACGGAGACGAAGATGATGATAAATTTATTAAGAGTAATTTTATAAAAGTAATCCCTATTTACAAATATATAAAAAAATCTAAATTTAAAATTATTAATTTTTGTAAGTCTTTTTTTATAACATCAATTATCAAGAATATAGAATTAAAAAAACCAGGGATTATTATTCAGAATCAACTTTTAGGTTCATGGGTCTCATACCGTTTTAAAAGGAAACTATCAATACCTCTAATCATAAGAACAGGATATGATATGTATGAATTTTCAATCCATGAAAACAAAAGTTACCTTAAAAGAATATTTTTTAAATATTTAACAAGCTTTGGTCTAAAATTCTCAGATATTTATTCTGTTACAAGTAAATGTGATAAAGAATTTTTATTAAAGAATTTTAAAAATACAGATAATTCAAAAATTATAATTCGCCCAAACTGGGTTATTTTAAAAAATGATTTTACACAGAATCTAAATGAGAAAAGAAATTCAAAAAAAATTGTAAGCGTAGGAAGATTAGA
>CEVR01172200.1_pt1 | contig 43020 bp, 33 predicted proteins | sample 356541 | NCBI WGS metagenome assembly CEVR01 (sample SAMEA2623734, study PRJEB7988) | marine metagenome | isolation source: saline water (ENVO:00002010), including
GGTTTTCAAGACCAGTGCATTCGACCACTCTGCCATCTCTCCAAAAGAGAAAACAAAAATAGAAATATTTTCAGATCTAGTGAGAAATTTATAATATTTTTTCATACAATATTTAAATTAGTTTTTTGTTATTTAGCAATACAATTTCTAAGATTGAAAAATATAATACTAAATACCTTATTTTATCTGATATCATTGTTACCAATTTGGTGTTTATACTTATTTTCTAATTTTCTATATCTTATTGTCTATAAAATAATTGGATATCGAAAAAACATAGTGTTTACGAACCTACAAAACTCCTTTCCTAATAAGACATACGAAGAATTAAATAATATTCAAAATAGATTTTACAGACACTTTTTTGATGTAATCGTAGAAAGTATAAAAGCTGTTTCTGCCTCAGAATTTTTTTTAAGAAAAAAAGTTGTATTTAAAAATATAGAGATGTTCGAAAAACACTTTAACAACAATCAATCAATTGTATTGGCCGTATCTCATTACGGAAATTGGGAATGGGGAATATTAGGAATTTCTTTAAACGTAAAACAGAAAATGACGGGAGTTTATAAAAAACTAAACAACTCTTTTTTCAATAATTTCATGAACAAAAATAGGGGGAAATTTGGTGCGGATTTGGTGGAAATGAACGATACATACAGATATTTAGTTAATAAAAAAGAAGAATGTAAGATTATAGGTTTGCTTGCAGATCAATCTCCAGTAAAAGATGAAACTAATTATTGGACTACATTTTTAAATCAGGAAACTGCCGTTTATTTAGGGCCAGAAAAAATAGCAAAGAAATTTAATTATCCTGTTGTGTTTTGTAGTATGAAGAAAATAAAAAGAGGATATTATGAAGTTTTTATTGAAGAACTTTGTACAAATCCTGAAAAAACTACTAAAGGTGAAATTACATCTTTATATTTGCGGAAAATGGAAGAAAAAATAAACGAACAACCTGAATATTGGCTTTGGAGTCACAGAAGATGGAAACACAAAAAATAAAAACTGCAGTAGTAATATTAAATTGGAACGGAAAACATTGGTTAGAAAAATTCCTAGATAACGTTATCCGGAACAGCCTAAATACAGAGGTAATAGTAGCGGACAACAATTCTACTGATGGATCTGTTTCTTATTTAAAGGATAATTATCCAAATATCAGAATCATACACAATGATGGGAATTACGGATATGCTAAGGGATATAATCTAGCCTTAAGACAGATAGATGCAGAGTATTTTGTATTACTTAATTCGGATATTCAAGTAACAAAAGATTGGACATGTCCTATTATAGAATTAATGGAAAAGGACCAGTCAATTGCTGCATGCCAACCTAAAATACTAGATTACAATAACAAGAATAAATTTGAATACGCAGGAGCGAGTGGTGGGTTTATTGATAAATTTGGATATCCTTTTTGCAGAGGTAGAATTTTTGATGATTTAGAGGAAGATAAAGAACAGTATAATGATGGAACAGAAGTGTTTTGGGCAACAGGAGCCTGCTTATTTGTACGAGCTTCTCACTTCTTTGAAGCAGGAGAATTAGATGAAGATTTCTTTGCACACCAAGAAGAAATAGACCTTTGTTGGAGATTAAAAAATAAAGGATATAAAATTATGGTAGAACCAAAGTCAGAAGTATATCATGTTGGTGGAGGAACCTTAAACGTTGGATCTCCATTTAAAACTCATTTAAACTTTAGAAACAACTTATATATGTTGTTTAAAAACTTACCTCTATCCTCTCTATTTATAATTATTCCGATCAGATTAGTTTTGGATGGAATCGCATCTATTACTTTCTTAAGTAACAAACAAGGTATAAATCATTTTTTTGCAGTAATGAAAGCACACTTTTCGTTTTATTTTGAGATTCCTAAACTTATTGTAAAAAGAAGAAAGATTTCTCAACAATCTTCTTTAAGAGGAAAAAAGAACTACTCTATTCTGATAAAGAATAAACTAAAGAAAATTAAGACGTTCTCTAAACTCTAAATTTAATCGCAATTAATTACATTTCCTGAACTATCAACACAATAATCACATTCTATTGTTTCTAAAGTAATTGGATCAATACAAATACATTCTATTTGTTTACCAAATTCGTCCCAACATTTTCTAAATATAAGAACACCATTATTATATTTGGCTTCACCTATTAAATTTCCATTAGTGTCATAAAATCTTCTGATTGATATATTCCCATTGATATACTTAGTTTTAGTCCAAAGATAAGAATCAATAGATTTAAATTCTGACCATCCATGTTTAACTCCTCTTTTCCATTTTGTTTGTCCCGATTTTCTTCCAGATTTTGAATAGTTTTTCCAAACTCCATACTTAAGATCATCTTTTATTACTCTGCCTTTATTTTTTAATTCTCCAGTGTCAAAATATTCTGTTTTAATTGTTCCACATGAGAATAAAAGAAAGAAAAAAAAAATTTAATCTTCATTTGTCAATGAATACAAGGTTAATTTGTATGAATCTAATTTAAAACCAGATATAACAGCTTTACAATGTTCAGAAAGTAAAGATTTTCTTCTAAATTCTTCCCTAGCATAAATATTAGAAATATGAATTTCATAAACTGGAGATTCTATTGATCTTATACAATCAGCAATTGATACTGAGGTATGAGAATATCCTCCCGCATTTAATAAAATTGCGTCATAATTAAATCCAACTTCTTGCAATTTATCTATGATTTCACCTTCAATGTTTGACTGAAAATATTCTAAGTTTACCTCAGAAAATTCTTGTTTTAAATTATTAAAATAATCTTTAAATGAAATATTACCATAAATAGATTTCTCTCTTACACCTAATAAGTTTAAATTTGGTCCGTTAATAATAATAACTTTCATAATAGAGCTAAAATACAAAATGAGTTGGAAAACATCTATAAAAGAATTTAAAACTTATCTAAAGATTGAAAGATCTCTTTCGGATAACACTATTGACTCTTACTTAAGAGACATAAAGAAACTTGCTCATTTTGCTGAAGAAAAAAAAATAAACGAACTACAAATTACAAAAAGAGATATAAAAGAATTTATTGTAGAAATAAATAAAGAAGGAATTTCATCCCGAACACAGGGTAGAATTATATCCGGAATTAAAGCCTTTTATAAATATCTAATTCTGGAAGATTATATAAAAGTAAATCCAAGCGAACTAATAGAAAGCCCTAAAATAGGAACGAAACTTCCAGACACACTTTCCGTTTCAGAAATAGATGATTTAATTTCAGCAGTTGATCTTTCCCACCCGCAAGGGGAACGAAATAGAGCAATATTAGAAGTACTATACAGTTGCGGACTTAGGGTTTCAGAACTAACTAGTTTAAAACTATCCAATATCAGATTTAAAGAAGGGTATGTAAAAGTAGTAGGGAAAGGACATAAAGAACGATTTGCTCCGATCGGTAGTTCAGCTATTAAATATTTAAAAATCTATTTAAACGAAATCAGAAACCACCAAAATATAAAAAAAGGTAGTGAGGATATTGTATTCTTAAACAGAAGAGGAAATAAACTTACACGAGTAATGATATTTACTATAATAAAACAACTTGCGGAAAAAATAGGATTGAAAAAGAAAATAAGCCCACATACTTTCCGACATAGTTTTGCTACTCACCTAATTGAAGGAGGAGCAGATTTAAGAGCTATTCAAGAAATGCTAGGTCATGAAAGTATTACCACAACAGAAATTTACACTCATTTAGATAGAGAATTTCTAAGAGATACAATAATGACATTTCATCCACGAGCATAAATGCAACTAAAGCATAATATATTAAAACTCTATCTACTAAGAGGATTCTTGTGGTTTATGGTAGCTATGCCTATCATAGTTTTATTCTTTCAGGAAAACGGATTAACTTTAATGGAAGTAATGATTCTACAATCTGTTTACTCATTTACTGTTGCTATTACCGAAATTCCATCAGGATACCTTGCAGATTATTTTGGAAGAAAAAACTCTTTAATAATAAGTACTGTTCTCACCTTTTGTGGTTACCTAATATTTTCTAATTTTTCTAGCTTTGAGTTTTTCGTATGCGCTCAGGTCATTATTGCAATTGGAGGTAGTTTAATGTCTGGAGCAGATTCTGCATTAATGTATGATACATTATTAGAAATAAAGGATGAAGAAAAGTATACAAAAGTAGAAGGAACAAACTATGCTATTGGGAATTTCTCGGAAGCAATAGCGGGATTATTTGGAGGTTTTTTAGCTACTTGTTCTCTTTTACTTCCAGTACAGGTTCAAACATCTATTTTATTTTTATGCATTCCAATAGCTGTTAGTTTGGTAGAACCAAGTATTCATAAAGAAAATAAGATAGAGAAAGGATTTTCTTCAATCGTAAAGGTTGTAAAATTTTCTTTATTAGATAATATAAAACTAAAATGGTTGATAATTTACTCTTCCATAATGGGAGTAGCTACACTTTCCGCCGCTTGGCTTGCGCAACCCTTCTTTAAAAGTATAGAGATTCCACTATTTTATTATGGAATACTATGGGCATCATTAAATTTTACTGCCGGAATAAGTTCCTACCGATCTCATAAAATAGAAAAAAAATATAACATAAATAATTTACTTATGAACCTTGGTTTCTTTATGTCTTTATCCTTTCTTTCAGTCTACTTGTTACCAAATTATTTCGGCCTAGTTTTTATCTTTATTATATATTATTTGAGAGGAATAGTAACGCCTATACTTAAAAACCAGATTAATCTAAATACTGAATCAAATATTAGAGCGACAGTTATCTCAGTAAGAAGTTTTGTACTTAGAATTTCATTTGCAACTATCGCTCCTTTTTTAGGATTAATAGCCGATAATCAAGGTATTAGAGATTCCTTTCTATTATTATCTATTCTTATAATTATCTTTAGTATTATTTCAATTTTTAGACTAAGAAAGATATCATAAAAAACCTAACCATAATAATTACTTTAAATGTGAATAAAGAGATTTGAACATCCGGAATCTTGAGTACGATATTTACGAATCTTTCGGACATATGGTTAATACCTTTTTATCTATAAATGAAACTGATAAAATTATTATTATTGATGGATTTTCTATTTAGTTTTATTATTTTTGATAACCTAATTTTAATTTCCATACTTCATGACTAGTATTATCTTAAAAGATTAAACACATATAGAGAAAAGGATCTTCTTAAAGATGAAATTGAAAGGATAATTAAAAGTTTAAAAATAATAAAGAATAATACAGATGTTTATATATATTAAAAAGGTATTAAAAAAACTTACGTTTATAAAACATGTACATAATATATGGAAATTACATCGATTAGGTCTAATAAAAAACCCAAATGATTATTCAACAATTAAAAATGATTGGGAAATTCTAAATCGAAACAAGAAATTTTTATTCTATTCTTTAAATAAAAATTTTCACTTTTCTAATGCAAAGAATCTTGAAATTATTGAGAAAACTCTATCTCAACTTGGGCAAGAAATATTTGTGTTGTGCCATTTAGATTTTAAACAGAAAGGGTTTTTTGTTGAGTTTGGAGCTTGTGACGGACTGAAATGTAGCAATACTTACCTTCTTGAGACTAAATTTAACTGGGATGGCATATTGTCTGAACCTGCAAAAACTTGGCATGAAGATCTTAAAAAAAATAGAAATGTCAATATAGATTATGACTGTGTATGGAAAAAAACTGGAGAGGAACTTGCTTTCAACGAAGTTGATGCAAGAGTCTTATCGACAATAAAAGATTATAGTGATTGTGATAACCATACGTTATCACGACAAAAAGGAAAATTCTATTCAGTTCATACAATATCTCTTGAGGACCTTCTAATAAAACATAAAGCACCAAAAAACATAGACTATTTGTCCATTGATACTGAAGGAAGTGAATATGAAATTTTAAAAAACTTCAACTTTGAAAAATATAAATTTTCTGTAATCACATGCGAACATAATTTCACTCAAACCAGAGAAAAAATTTATAAATTATTAACCTCAAATGGATATAAAAGAATTTTTGAAGAATTGTCAAAATTTGATGATTGGTATATTCTTGAAAAATAGAAGTGACCCAAAAACAGTCAAAAATTTTTTAAAAATATTATAAATTAATTTTATCAAAATTTTCTCGGTTAATATAGAAAAAATACTTACTGATTAACCTACACGTTTATAATACAAATAAATTATTAAGTAAATATCGAAGCACTCATTTCTAGACCCCTTTCGAACTCCTGTATATTTAGTCCTAAATCTTCATTAAAATAGCTAATAAGTTTTTCTGTTGGCATATTGCCTGTCAAATCATCATCCGCCATTGGACATCCTCCATATCCTTTTAATGCAGAGTCAAACCTTCTACATCCATTTTTATAAGCAGAATCTATCTTTTCTTCCCATTTATCTGTGGTTGTATGAAAATGACCTCCAATTTCAATATTAGGGTATTCTTTAGACAATGTATTAAACAGAGGTGCAATATTATCAGGATCTGAAACTCCAATAGTATCTGACAAAGCGATTATTTTAATTTCAAGTTGGTGTAATTTCTGAGTAAGTTCTGCAACAATATCAGGATGATAGTTTTCTCCATAAGGATTACCAAAAGCCATGGATAAATATACTACTAAATCTTTATTGTTTTTAACTGATAAATTCTGAATCTCTTCAACAGTATTAAGTGATTCATTTATACTTTTATTAGTATTTCGTTTCTGAAATTCTTCTGAAACAGAAAGTGGAAATCCTAAATAATTGATCTCTTCAAAATTACATGCATCTTCCGCTCCTCTGATATTTGCAATGATCGATAATAATTTGCTCGAAGTATAACTTAAATCTAATCTTGATAGAACTTCAGCAGTATCTTTTAATTGAGGAATTGCCTTTTTAGAAACAAAAGAACCAAAATCAATAGTATGAAAGCCAACATTCAAAAGTTGATTGATATATTCAATTTTCTTTATTGTAGGTATAAACTGCGTTATTCCTTGCATAGCATCCCTAGGACATTCTATTATTTTAATAGATGAACTCATCTTTTTAATAATGATTTATTTATTCTCTTTACTAAAGAAGGTCCCTCATATATAAATCCAGTGTAAATCTGCACTAATGAAGCTCCTGCATCCAATTTTTCCAGAGCATCTTCTTCAGAGTTTATACCCCCTACTCCAATAATAGGAATTTTCTTATTTGATTTTTCTGATAAATAACTAATAACCTCTGTTGATCTTTCTTTCACAGGTTTACCACTCAATCCACCATTTCCAATAGATTCAACTTTGTTTTTATTCGTTTTAAGAGAACTTCTATCAATTGTTGTGTTAGTTGCTATAACTCCGTCAATCTTTGTGTCAAATACTATTTTTACAATGTCACTCAACTGATTGTTTGTTAAATCCGGAGCTATCTTTAGTAAAATTGGCTTTCTATTTTCTTTTTTATTATTTATTTCTTGTAGAGAGTTTAATAGATTAGTTAAAGGTTCTTTATCTTGTAAATCTCTTAAACCAGGGGTGTTTGGAGAGCTTACATTTACAACAAAATAATCTACATACGGGAAAAGGGAATTAAATGAAATAATATAATCTTCAGTAGCATTCTCATTTGGAGTTATTTTGTTTTTACCAATATTTCCCCCTACAATTATATCCGACTTTTTCTTTTGTAACCGTGTTACCGCATCTTCTACACCTTTATTATTAAACCCCATTCTATTAATAATACCGGAATCATCTTTTAACCTAAATAACCTAGGTTTAGGATTTCCTTTTTGTGCTTTTGGAGTTAGAGTTCCAATTTCAATAAAACCAAATCCAAAACAACTTAGTTCATCAATTAATTCTGCGTCCTTATCAAATCCTGCAGCAAGTCCTACTGGATTAGGAAATTTAATTCCAAAAACTTCTCTTTCTAATCTTTTATCTTTTATAGTAAATATCTTTCTCCAAATCCAAGCTTTAAAAGGATATCCTATCTTAAGTAGTGAAAAAGTAAAATGATGAATCTTTTCAGGGTCGAAAAGAAATAAGAAGAAACGAACTACTTTATACATTAAATTGTTTTTATGCAAAAATAGAATATTGAAACAATATTCTAAGGATTTAACTCTTCAAATGAATTATCATCATAAAAAACAACTATCTTTTCAATGTTTTTAGTTGTAATTATTTCTCTTTTCTCTTTACTTTTATACATAAACCCTTTACCAGTAATAATCCAATTTGAATTTAAATCAGGGAAAAATTTCATCATTTTATCTAAAAAATCAATTGAAGGTTTATTTCTTCCAGATAAAATATGTGAGATTGTTGCTCTATTAACCCCAATTTTATCAGCAAAACTACTTGATTTTAACCCATTACTTTCTATCCAAATTTTAATTCTATCATGCATAAATAAACATGTTACATTTGTTAATAGCAAAAATATGTATTTTAATTAATCTTTCATATATTTTTTTATGAATATATTAAATTAAACCTGTATTATATATTTATATGTAAATTGTAAAAATTTGGTTATCAATATATTAAATTTTTTATATTAAGATTTGTTAATTTACAAAACAAAAGATGGATTTAACTCCAATTTTGTTTACATAAGTAAACTATATGTAGAATAAAACCACCTTAAAGGAGGGTTTTGCAGTTTAACTAACAACAAAATTCACAATGACTTCATTACAAATCCAACATAAAATGTTCTCGGTACACTCGGACCATAAATATAATTACTATCCCTTTCTTTTCCACTATCAAAATCACTCTGATAATCATTCGTTAGGTTTTTAACACCTAAACTATATTCAAGACTCACTGCTACTTTCTTCATCTTTTGAACATAAGTCGCTTTTACACCTATCGCATTAAATACATCAGAAGTTTTATACTCATCATTTTGTTGTTCTGGAGCACCCCCCATATGAACTAAGTCCATAGTACCAGTATGTACTAGGTTGGTTGACAACCTAAATTTGTCTGATGGAGTATAATCAATTGTTGCGTACCCATAATTGTTAGGAGTTCTTAAAAAAGACCTTTTAGACCCTAATTCATCTGAATAACTTACCGGATTTTCATACAAAGACTTTTGAATTGTAAATCCTGACTCTATCTGTATTTTCTTATCATAATTTACTCTAAATTCTACAGTAACTCCCTTTACATTAGCACCATCTCCATTTCTTTTTACAAACACCTCACCAAACTCATCTTCTCCATCAGGGTCTTGGTAAAAAGCATCATCTAATCTAGTGTGAAATCCTTCTAAAGTAAATCCATATATATAATGTGAAGATGCTTTATCATAATTAATTGAAGAACTTAAACTTTTTGATCTTTCTTCTTTTAAATCGTCTGCTAGTTCAATTCTTGAAATGCCTCCACCCGCAAAAGCAATATGTAAATCAGTATCAAAAGCTTGCGGAGCTCTAAAACCTGTACTATAAGACATTCTGAACTGTGTATTCTTTTGCAATTTATACAATAAAGATACTCTAGGACTAATAACCATCTTGTCCAATAAAGAATGTTTATCCAACCGAGATCCACTCAAAAGGTTAATTCTCTCTGTTAAATCCCAATCCGATTGTAAAAACACTCCAATTGTTTTCATTTTCTGATCTACAAGATAGTTATATGCAGAAATTTCATCCATTATATTGTCAGTAGTGTATTCTGAACCAACAGTAAAAACATTAGAACCTAAAAAATTTTCGTATTTATGATTTAACTGGAAACCAAATTGACTAGTAGTGTTTAAAGAGACTCCGTAAGGTGGATTAGACAAGTGATCTATATCCTCAACAGTAGCTGTATCTGGTCTAATACCCGTATAATGTTCTCTTTGCGTTTGTTGAGATGCTAGATAAGTAATAAACGAAGATGTTCCATCATTAAAATTAATTTGATAATCTAAGTTAGCTAACAACACATCATGAACTCTTTCTTCAGCTTGCATAGAAAAATGCGCAGAACCATCAATCATCTCCCCTCCATATCTATATTCATGTAAACTCCCCATATTTATTTCTAATTTTTGATTACCTGAAGGTAAGAAAAAGAAATTAGCACCAAAAGTATTATCTTTTAAGTGAGGTAATTCTGAATAATTATCCCCATTATGGTCATACCAATCTCTAATCCTATTATTTATAAAGACAGTTGCTCCTGCTGTTTGATTTTCCGTTATAACAGTAGTATTTCCATACAACACTTTATCATCTACAGATTTTTTTATACTACTATAATCATACCCAAAACTAAATCCATTTCTTTTCGGAATCTTTGTTATTACATTAACTACTCCTCCAACCGCGGAAGATCCATACAATGAACTCCCACCACCCCTAACAACTTCTATTCTATCAATCATATTTACAGGAATCTGCTCCATACCATACAAACCTGTAAGAGGTGAAAAAATAGGACGTCCATTAATAAGAATTTGAGAATAACCACCCGTAAGACCATTCATTCTTAATTGAGTATAGTTACATGTCTGACAGTCATTTTCAACCCTAATCCCTGGTTGATAATTTAGTCCTTCAGCTAAATTACAAGCTTGGACAGACTCCAATTGTCTACCATCTATTACATTCACTATAACTGGAGATTCTGTTTTTCTTTTAAAGGTTTTGGTTCCCGTCACTACAACCTGATCAATATCATAAGCAGTTGGATCAACACTAATATTAATCGTATTAACTCCTTGCGAGACATCAACATGTATTTTTTTTGTAAGTATTCCTATAGCTGACACAATAATATAATGACTCCCTAATTCAGTATCTTTTATTACATAGTTACCGTTTTCATCTGCAGAAACTCCCAACCTATTCCCTTTTAAAAGTACATTTGCAAAAGGAACAACTTCTCCATTTGATGTTACCTTACCTTTAATAGTTTGAGCGTTTAAACATATTCCTGATACAAAAAATAGTAGTAATACTAGATAAATATTTCTTTTCATTTTCTATTAGTATTTTTTTAATTACACATTACAAATATCAAAATTTTTAGATTAGTCTAAACTTTTATTTATATTAATTTAATTATTATTTTTGTGTCATGATTACATCAGCTGAAGAAAATTATTTAAAAGCTATTTTATCCATTTCTTTAAAAGATGACAGCAAGGTATCTACTAACTCTATTTCTAGAGAAATAGGAACATCTGCAGCATCTGTATCAGACATGTTAAAGAAACTTCAAGATAAAAAACTAATTAAGTACGAGAAATACAAGGGAGTAGAATTAAGTAAAAAAGGAGAAATAAAAGCCATAAACATTCTTAGGAAACACAGATTATGGGAAACATTTTTAGTTAATAACCTTGGATTCAATTGGGGAGAAGTACATGATGTAGCGGAACAATTAGAACATATTAAATCCTCCGAACTTATAGACAGACTAGATTCCTATTTATCTTTTCCAAAATACGATCCTCATGGAGAACCCATACCTAATAAAGAAGGAAAGATACCTAGTAGAAATACTATTCCTTTAAATGAACTAAAAGTGGGAATAAAGGGAAATGTAATGGGAGTTACTTTGGACGATAAAACCTTTTTAAACTACCTTACTCAACTAAACATTAGTATAGGAACTGAAATTGAATTAATAGAGAAAATCATCTTTGACAAATCTTTAAGTATAAAAATAGAAAAAAACAATAATCACATCACTAATGATGTAGCAAAACACCTTCTAATAAGAATAAAATAAAATGGAGAATTTAGAAATTTACAAATGGTTTATTCAACAAAGACCAATAATACAAGCGTTATATGCAGGGTTATTCACATGGGGACTAACAGCTCTAGGAGCTTCATTAGTTTTTCTATTTAAAAATTCGAGTAGAAAAATATTAGATGTTTCATTAGGATTTACCGGAGGTGTTATGATTGCAGCTAGTTTTTGGTCATTATTATCACCTGCAATCAATTATGTAGAAATGCAAAATGAAATGGGACTTTCCTCTATACCTTCTTGGATTCCTCCTGCTATAGGATTCTTTTTAGGAGCCTTGTTTTTGTTTGGTTTAGATAAGACGATCCCTCATTTACACATGTTTTCAAAAAGAGAAGACGCGGAGGGAGTCAAAACTAATTGGAGAAAAACAATATTACTTGTACTAGCAATCGCACTACACAATATACCAGAAGGATTAGCTGTTGGGGTTGCATTTGGAGCTTTAGCAAGTCCTGAACTAACAGGCATGAGTGAGATATTTTCTATTGGATCTGCTATTGCTTTAGCTATTGGGATTGGAATCCAAAACTTTCCTGAGGGATTTGCGGTATCTATGCCACTTAGAAGACAAGGAGTAAGTAGATGGAAATCTTGGAAATGGGGACAAATGTCTGCAATTGTAGAGCCTATTTTTGCAGTTATTGGAGCTGCTATTGTAATGCAAGTACTACCAATACTTCCCTACGCACTCGCCTTTGCAGCAGGAGCTATGATATTTATTGTAGTAGAAGAAGTTATTCCCGAAAGTCAAAGAGGTGGACATACCGACCTCGCAACAATGGGACTTATACTAGGTTTTATTGTTATGATGGTATTAGACGTTTCTTTAGGATAAACCCTCTTCTTTTTACTATCTTTGCCACTTTATGAGCATGGATTTTATAAACATAAAGAATAGAAAAGCATCTCACGAATACGAATTTATTACTAAATACGTTGCAGGTGTAGTGCTTAAAGGAACAGAAATAAAATCTATCAGAAATTCTCAAGTGAACATGTCTGACTCTCATTGTGTGTTTATTGAAGAGGAACTTTGGATAAAAAATCTACATATTTCGGAATACGAAAATGGAGGTTATTCTAACCATGAACCAAAAAGAGAACGAAAACTTCTACTTAACAAACAAGAGTTAGAAAAAATTCATGGAAAGGTAAAAACAAAAGGGATTACTATTATTCCTTTACGATTGTTTGTAAATAAAAAAGGAAGAGCAAAAATTGAGATTGCAGTAGCAAAAGGTAAAAAATTATTTGACAAAAGAGAATCCTTAAAAGAAAAAGACAATAAAAGAGATTTAGATAGAATCAGAAAAAACTTCTAAATGACAAAATACATCCTCCCTATTTTACTTATAATTCTCAGTTATTCTTGCAAAAAGGAAAATATACAATCTAATGAAAATGCTATATTAAATTTTTCAAATGACACTATTATTTTCGACACGATCTTTACTTCTGTAGGATCTATAACACATCAGTTAACAGTTTATAATAATAATGACTTTAATGTTACAACAAATGTTAGATTATCCGGAAATACTGAAGGTAATTTTAGAATGAATGTGGATGGAGAAAGTGGAAACAACATAGAAAATGTTACAATTGCCGCAAAGGACAGCATGTTTGTTTTCTTGGAAGTAACAATTGACCCTACAAATACAAACACTCCATATTTAGTTTCAGACTCCATTTTATTTACAACAGGAAACAACCAACAAGATGTTGATTTAATAGCTTACGGACAAGATGCTTATTTTCATACTGCCAATACGTATGGTGAAATAATTGATGGAGAAGACACAAGTAGATTTCATTATCATAAATTAGATTGTCATGAGTTATGGAATAACGATAAGCCGCATGTTATTTACGGATATGTTATTGTAGACCCTAATTGTCAACTCACTATAAATGAAGGAACAACAGTTTACTTACATAAAAACTCAGGAATAATTGTAGGAAATCCTTTTTCATCCAATTCTGGAGGAACAATTAAAGTAAATGGAGATTTAGGAAATGAAGTAACATTTAGAGGGGATAGATTAGATTCTTGGTACGACTCCATACCTGGTCAGTGGGACAGAATTTGGTTATACCCAGGAAGTATAGATAATGAGTTTAATTATACTAATTTCCAGAACGGAACGATTGCAATACATGCAGACACAATAGGGAACAACAATCCCAATACTATACTTAATAATTGCAGGATCGATAATATGTCTGCAATTGGAATTTTAGGACAAGGAACAAAAATAGAGGTAAACAATACTATTATAACTAAATGCGGACAGTATTCGGTAGTTTGTAATATAGGTGGGGATTACTCTTTTAAGCATTGTACTTTTGCTAATTATTGGAATTTTGATAACAGAAACACTCCTTCTATCCTACTAAATAATTTTTATGAAGGGTCGGACGGAAATATTTATATTAGAGATTTAAACTCTGCTTATTTTGGTAATTGTATTATTGACGGAAACTTATCCACTGAAATATCCTTTCAGGAAAATGAGACGGGTAATTTCAACTATACTTTCGATCATTCTCTCATAAAAATAGATACTACTAAAAACAACACGAATACTTCTGATTTTATAGATGTAATAAAGAATGAATCACCAGAATTTGTAAGTAAAAAACTATTTGATTTTCATCTTTCTGATGAATCTCCATGTATTTCTGCAGGAGATTTTAATATTACACAATCAGAAACTATTTTATTTTCCGATATAGAAGGAAACTCAAGAGATAATGCTCCCGATTTGGGAGTTTATAAGAAATAAATTATAGAGTAGTCAGAAATTCTATTGTATCAATATTATCTGCATAATCCCAGAGTTTAGGTTTCTGAGTTTTCCCAAAATGAGTATTCTTTTTTACTATATCTTCTTTACAGACTACACATTGTAATAAATCTATATTTTCATCAATATAGTCCTTTACCTCACTTAAGTCTTCATAAAACTCATAAAACAACATAGAAACAGGAGATTGTAAGGAATTATCTTCCTTCATAAGTAAGAATCCGTTTTCAGTTAAATTATGTCCTCCCATCAAGAAAACTGCTTTATTATAATCATAATTATTCCTGTATTTTTTATGATTTACAATTTCCTTAAACGGAAAAAACACATCAAACAATTTATCTAAATTATATCCTTTCGGTAAAAAAACCTTTGATACACTTCTGCATCCTAAACCAAAATACAGGAACACATCATCTGCTAATCCTTGTAATTCTTGTTTACTTTCTTTTCCGTTAAGTATCGCTATCGATCTTCTATTCTTTCTGATTATTCTTCTGATGTTTTTAAAATAATATTCAAAATACTTTGCAGAGTTATCAGACCCAGTAGCAATTACCGCATCAAACTTTCTTTCATTAATGTCATCAATATATTCTAATTTATCTGAAATATTAGGGTTAATATCACGTAAAACATCCCAAATAAAAGGAAATAACACCTTGTCATTTGATGAAAGCTTCACTACAGCTTTGTTTCCACTAATAATTACAGACATAAAATCATGAAAACCAACCAAAGGAATATTACCCGCCATAACTAGTAAAACTTTCTTATTACTCTCGTTTTCCGACAAGTTATAGGGAGTAATCCAAGCATCAAAACCTTCTTCAGACAATTGACCAGAAAGAGCTTTTAAGGAATTCAAAACACTTTCCTCTGTAAACCAATTATTCCTAATCTCAGCCTCTTCAATTTTACTTTTAAGGATTTCTAATTTATCTAATAAAAAATCAGGAGAATCTTGATCTAATTGGGAAAGAAATTCTCCTAATTTTATAAAACTATTAATCCTATCTTTTAATTTCATTTTTGATTTTTATAAAAAGCCCCTTCCAAGAGGAAGAGGTTTTATTTCTATCTATTTTGACGAAATTAAGATAATACTTCCGCAACCTTATCAGCTGCCTCTTGTAATAATATTACAGACTCTACTTGTAATCCACTTTCATCTATTAATCTCTTAGCTTCTTCTGCATTTGTTCCTTGTAACCTTACAATTAAAGGAACATTGATATCTCCTATGTTTTTGTAAGCGTCTACAATTCCTTGAGCTACTCTATCACATCTTACAATCCCTCCAAAAATATTCACTAAAATAGCTTTTACTTCAGGATCTTTTAAAATTATTCTGAATGCTTGCTCAACTCTTTTTGCATCTGCTGTACCTCCTACATCTAAAAAGTTTGCTGGGTTACCTCCTGCCATTTTAATTATATCCATAGTTGCCATAGCAAGTCCAGCACCATTTACCAAACAACCAACATTTCCATCTAACTTCACAAAGTTCAGACCATATTCACCTGCTTCTATTTCTATTGGATCTTCTTCCCTTTTATCTCTTAACTCTACATAATCCTTATGTCTGAATAAAGAGTTGTCGTCTATAGTAACTTTAGAATCTACTGCCATTATCTTATCATCAGATGTTTTTAATACCGGATTAATCTCAAAAAGGGAAGAATCGGTTTTATCATATGCAGTATATAAAGCATATACAAACTTTGTCATCTCCTTAAAAGCAGTTCCTGTTAAACCAAGATTAAATGCTACTTTTCTGCACTGAAAACCAGTTAAACCTACTTTAGGATCAATCTCCTCTGTAAAAATTAAATGTGGAGTTTCTTCTGCAACTAACTCAATATCCATTCCTCCTTCACTAGAATACATAATCATGTTTCTACCAGTAGACCTATTTAATAAAACAGACATATAAAATTCTGAAGTTTCACTTTCACCTGGATAATATACATCTTCTGCGATCAGAACTTGATGAACTGTTTTACCTTCAGCAGAAGTTTGAGGAGTCACTAATTGCATTCCTAAAATATCATCAGAAACAGATCTTACTTCATCTAGTGATTTAGATAATCTTACTCCACCTCCCTTTCCTCTTCCTCCTGCGTGCACCTGAGCTTTTACTACCCACCAGCTTGTACCTGTTTCTTCATTTAACTTTTCTGCTGCAGCAACCGCTTCTTCAGGTGTTGAAGCAACTATTCCTCTTTGGATTCTAACTCCAAAACTATTTAACAGTTCTTTTCCTTGATATTCGTGTAAATTCATTTTTAAAATTTTAGTTGTGCAAAAATATAGGAATCAATGGAATTGCAACCTCTTGTCAAGAATAAATTATATTTTTGCGTCATCAAAATTTTATGAAAACAAAACTTATCATATTACTACTAATACCATTTATTGGTGTAGCTCAATTTCAAAATAAAAAAACATATAATATAAATAGAACCAATAATATTCCTAATATTGATGGAGACTTAAATGATAATACTTGGAAATCATTAGATATTGCTAAGAATTTCACACAATTAGAACCAAATAATGGTATGAAGGAAAGAAGTCATCAAAGAACAGAAGTAAAAATCTGTTATGATGATAGAAATATTTATTTTGGTGTAATGATGTATGATAATGCTCCAGATAGTATTTTAACAGAATTGTCAAAAAGAGATGAAGATAATAAAAACTTTGATGGATTTGGGGTTTGGATAAACCCCTTTAATGATGGACAAATTGAATATAACTTCTTTATCACAGCTGCAGGAGTACAAATAGATAGAAAATTCTCTTCTACAGGAACAGATCCTAGATGGGATGCAGTATGGAAATCTGCAGTTAATATAAATGAAGATGGATGGAGTACTGAATTTGCGATTCCTTTTTCATCATTAAGGTTTTCAAATGATGGTAACCCATGGGCTATAAATATGTCGAGGAGTTTAAGAAGATATAGAGAAGTATATTCTTGGAATCCAATTGATGTGTCTTTTTCTAATATTGCTTTACAAGCTGGATTACTAAATGGAATTACAGATGTCAAATCCCCAGTACGTTTATCATTCATACCTTACGCTTCAATATACACAAACATATCTGAGGGTGAAATAAGCAACCCATATAACTATGGAATGGATCTAAAATATGGAATAAATGAAAGTTTCACATTAGATATGACATTAATACCTGACTTTGGACAAGTAGCATCTGATGCTGAAATTTTAAATCTTTCTCCTTTTGAAGTTCGATATAATGAAAATAGACAGTTCTTCAATGAAGGTACAGAGCTATTCAATAAAGGAGATAATATGTTTTATAGTAGAAGAATTCAAGACGACCTAATAAATGCAACTAAAGTTTCTGGAAGAACAAAAAATGGTTTAGGTTTTGCAACTCTAAATGCAATTACAAACCAAACAGAAAATAAACCTCTAACTAATTATAATGTAATGATCTTTGATCAAATCTTTGGAAACAATTCTTCGATTAGTTTGATGAATTCCAATATGATTCAAGATAGTTATAATAGAGATGCAAATGTATTAGGTTTATTTACCTCAATAAATAATAAAACTAATACATATAACTATTCTGGAAAAATAAAAATGAGTCAGGAATTTGAAAATAATAATATAACCCAAGGATACTCAGGATCTTTATCTGCATCAAAAAGCAGTGGAAAATACCGTTATAATATCTGGAGTTATTTTGAAGATGACAAATTTAATCCAAATGATTTAGGATACCTTCAAGCAAACAATGAGATTAAATCAGGTTTTGCAATAAGTTATAACCAACTAAAAGAAAATAAAAAGTTCATTACATCCAAAGCTGAATATGATATGAGTTATACTTCCTTATATTCAAACGGAAATGGTTCTAGTCCATTTGTAAACCTAGATCTTAGTTTAGATGGAAGTATAACCTTTAAGAATTACCTCTCAGTATGGGGAAAAATACGTATTCAACCAATCAATGGAAATGATTTTTATGAAGCAAGAACCGGTAACTTTATGACTCCAATAAAAACATCAAAATTATTTAAATCAAGAATGCATTTCTCTACTGATTATAGAAAAAAAATAGCCGTAGATGTAAGTATTGGAGGAAATATACAGCCATTGTATAATGGATATTCATATCATTGGAGAATTTCTCCTCGATATAGAATTAATGATAAAATATCAATGAAGTATGTGGTCTCAGTAGAAAATAAATATAATGATATTGGTTTTGTTACCAATGACACACTAGGTATATTTATTCAACCCCCAGAAATTAGATACATATTTGGAATAAGGGATGTATTTATGATTACTAATGTGTTAGAAGGATCCTACATATTAAATAACAGAATGAACCTAACAAGCAAATTAAGACACTATTGGAGTGGGGTTAAGTATAACAATACAGAATATGTATCATTAAATTCAGATGGATACACAACTCCAATAGAACATTATAGTGGAAACAATACTAATTTTAATACATGGACAATTGACATGTCTCTGAATTGGCGGTTTGCCCCTGGAAGTCAGATGAGTGTTGTTTGGAAAAATTCCATGGAAGATTATAATAATATATTGACGACAGATTGGTTAGATAATATTAATAATACTTTTAATACAATACCTCAAAATAGTTTATCTTTTAAAATTGTATATTATTTAGATTATCTTTACTTTCGTAAAAAATAATGATAAAAGTAAAGGACATACATCTTAATTACGGAGAATTAAAAGTCTTAAAAGGAGTAAATCTAAATATTGAAAAAGGAGATTTTGTATCTATTGTAGGATCCTCAGGAGCAGGTAAAACAACTCTACTTCAACTAATTGGTACTCTAGAAAATCCTACAGAAGGAAGTATAGAAATAAACGGAACTGATATCACAAAACTATCAGACCAAGAATTATCTTCATTCAGAAATAAAAATATAGGTTTTGTTTTTCAATTTCACAATCTATTAGCAGAATTTACAGCACTTGAAAATGTATGTTTACCTGCTTTTCTAAATGGAGAAAATAGAAAAGATGTTGAACAACGAGCTTTGGAATTATTAAAACTTCTAAATATAGAAAATAGAAAAGATCATAAACCAAACGAACTTTCAGGTGGAGAACAACAAAGAGTAGCTGTTGCAAGAGCACTAATCAACTCAGCATCTATTATTTTGGCGGATGAGCCAAGTGGAAATTTGGACTCAAAAAATGCTGAAGAATTGCATAATTTACTACTAAAGTTAAATAAAGACATGGGACAAACGATAGTAGTAGTCACTCACAATAACAATCTAGCAAATATTACCCAGAAAAAGATAGAAATAAAAGATGGGGTAATTAAAAAATAACAAATTAAATCAAAAATAGCACGCTACTTTTTAAAATTGCTTAATTTTGCACTTTGATGAGATATCAAAACCCACAGTTTCTATACTTTCTTTTTGTAATCGCAATCCCTATTTTAATTCACTTATTTAACCTAAAAAAATATAAAACTGTATACTTTTCCAATGTGTCCTTTTTAAAGAAAATTAAGTCCGAAAAACGTAAAAGAAATCATTTAAAACAAATATTAATACTAATTAGTAGGGTACTTACTATATCTGCAATTATTCTTGTATTTTCCAAACCCTACTCCCCTCTTTCAGAAAATGAACATGCTAGATTAAACACCTTTATTTATATAGATAACTCTTTTAGCATGGATGACATATCAAGAAATGGGAGACTACTAGATATAGCAAAAGAAAAATCTATAAAAATATTAGAAAATTTAGATAACAATAATAACTTTTGGATTATTACTAATGACTTTACATCTACTGAAAATATATCTAAAAATAAAGAAGAGTCTAAAAAATATATTCTAAATATAAATAACTCTTCTAAAAATAGGAAAAAATCGGAAATTATTGACAAAATAAAAAGTATAAACACAAATCATTCTACTCTATTTTTAGTTTCAGATTTTCAAAAATCATCTAGCAATATAAGCAAATTTATATCTGAAGACTCTCTTATAAAAACAGTATTAGTACCGCTAGAAAAAGATTTAAACAACAATATAAGTATTGATAGCTGTTATTTTAAAAACAATTCTGAAAACAACTCTATCCTCTCTGCTTTAATAACCAACCATTCTAATTCTAAAAAGGAGGAGATCGTTGTTAAATTAGAAATAAACAAACAACATAAAACACAACAAGTTATCTCTCTACTTTCTAAAGAAACCAAGGAAATAGACCTAAACTTTATAACAAAAAATACAAGTAATATCAGAGGAATAATTAGCATAGAAGATCACCCTATTTCTTTTGATAATAAATTATTTTTCAGTTATCAAATAGAGAACAATATAAAAGTATGTCAGATTTATGAAACAGAAAATTATAATATCAAAAAATTATTCTCATCAGAAGAAAATATACAATATAGTTCACAAAACATAAATCAGTTAGACATAAATACTTTAAAGAAGCAAAAACTTATACTAATAAATGAAGTTACTGATTTTAGTTCAGGATTTATTTCTACAATACAATCCTATATTGAAGAAGGAGGAAGTGTTTGTATTATTCCTTGTAAAGAGATGAATTCTGAAGCGTACAATTCCTTTTTAAGCAGTATAAACACCAATTTGTTTCTTAACAATTCTGATATAGAAACTAAAATATCAGAGTTAAACTTAAATCATCCAATATTTAACAATGTATTTAGTAGTAAACAACTTAGAGATGATATTGATTTAGCAAGTGTTTATAATTATTACCATTTAAACAACAAGACTACAGTCCTAAAAGAAAGTATTTATAAACTAGAAAATGGGGACGACTTCTTGAATTACTACACTAATAAAAAAGGAGAAATATACTTGTTCACCTCTCCTTTATCTGAAGGGAATAATTTCAGTAAACATGCTTTGTTTGTTACAACACTTTATAACATGGCTCTTCATTCTGTAAAATCAGATATATTGTATTATACAATTAATAAGAAATCCGATATAAAACTAAAAAACACTAATCCACAACTAGAAAACATATACCATCTAAAAGCAGAAAATATAGATATAATCGCTGATTATTTACACAAAAGTAACTCTGCATTTCTTTCTACTCATAATCAGATAAAAAATGCGAATCATTATGAATTAACTCAAGAAGACCAATTACTTCAATTTATTTCATTTAATTACTCAAGAGAAGAAAGTAATACAGAGCAGTATAAGGAGGAAGATATAACAAACTATATAAGTTCCAATAATATAAAAAATGTATCTGTTTTTTCTGAAAACAATACTATAATTGAAAGCATAAAAGAATTAGAAAACAATAAAGAATACTGGAAACTCTTTGTTTTATTATCTCTAGTATTTATTACAATTGAAATTTTACTTATTAAAAAAATACAATCATGAAAGTAATCCTAAAATCAGCCAGAATAATTGATGTAAATTCCAAACATCATAATAAAGTAAAAGATGTACTTATTGAAGATGGAATCATTACCAAAATAGATAAAAATATTACTAAAAAAGGAGTTGATAAGTATTCAGAAAAAAACCTACATCTATCTACAGGATGGATGGACATGCACTCTAACTTTAGAGAACCTGGATTTGAATACAAAGATGATTTAAAATCAGGTGTACAATCCGCAATAAAAGGAGGTTTTACTTCTGTTTTACTAATGCCTCAAACACAACCTGTAATTGATAGTAAGTCTCATGTGGAATTTATAAAACACAATACAAAAGGAAGTATTGTAGATGTACATACTTCAGGCAGTATAACTAAAAATATAGAGGGTAATGATTTAGTTGAAATGCACGATATGAATTCTGCAAAATGTAGAACATTTACAGATGATAAAAAATCTGTAAATAGAAACGAAGTGATGAAACTGGCACTTTTATACAGTAAGGATTTTGACGGGTTAATTATGAACTATCCTAACGACAAAAGTATTTTTAATAATGGAAAAATGAATGAGGGAGTAATGAGTACTTATCTAGGGTTAAAAGGAATATCAAACATAGCGGAAGAAATAATGGTAGACAGAGATTTAAGCCTTGCAAAATATACAGGTGGAAATCTTCACTTATCCTACATTTCTACAAAAGAGTCGGTAAATAAAATAAAAAGAGCTAAAAAAGAAGGAGTACATATAACTGCAGATGTATCGATAAACAACCTAGTAATTACAGATGAAAAGTTAAAGACTTTCGACACAAGATACAAGGTTCTTCCTCCACTTAGAACTAAAAAAGATAATTCTGCACTTATAAAAGGACTAAAAAACGGAACAATAGATGTAATTTGTTCAGACCATTCTCCAGAAGATGAGGAAAATAAAAGAACGGAATTTGATAATGCAGCTTTTGGAGTACTTGGATTAGAAACCTTATTTGGACTTTTAGGAAAACATGTCAGTAAAGATCTTAAACTTGAAGAAATTATAGAAAAGATATCTACGAATCCTAGAAGAATTGCATTAAAAGAAGAGTTAAAAATTGAAGAAGGAGGAAGAGCAAATATCACCTTGTTTAATCCTGAACTAGAATGGAAATTAAGTGAAAAAGATATTAAATCTAAATCTAAAAATACACCTTTTATAGGAGAGGAACTTAAAGGAAAAGCTCTTGCAATCTATAATAACAATCAGTTTGTTATTATTGACTAATAAAGTCGATTGTCTTATCGACCACCAGTTGTAAATTAGCAGGTAATTCTTCTGAATTATATGGATGAGAGGCTCCAAATACATGATCTGCATCTTTTACTATAAATAATTCAGAATTTAGATTCCATTTATGTAAATCTTCTGCCTCTTTTACTAAAACTGTAGGATCTGAATCTCCATGAATAATTAACTGAGGTATAGACAAGTTACTTACTGATTTCTGTATATCTAATCTATCTTTGTTTTCTATACAATCAGTATAAAATTGAAGGTACAAAGGCATGTTTTGTTTAGTTCTGCCATTGTATATAAATGCAACACCTTTCTCTTTCCATAAGTTAATTCTATCTTTTGTCATTCTATTTAAAAAGTTGGATGGAGAAGCCCAACTAACTATATTTTTTATTCTTTTATCAGAGCTTGCTTTTAACATAGAAATCCCACCTCCTCTACTATGTCCTAACAATGTTATTTCAGCACTTTTAAATTTTTCACAAATCCAATCTATAACTTTATCTAAATCATATAATTCTTTAGACAAATTGTTATTTCCGAAAGATTCTAAGTCCTCAAAATCTGTAGGATTTTCTAATGTTGTTCCGTTATGAGAAAAATTAAACTTTACAAACACAAAGTCATTTTCTGCAAAATATCTAGAAACTAGAGGAAAACATCCCCAATCTTTAAATCCTTTAAATCCATGAGAAAAAATGACAACTTTTCTGTTTTCTGATTCACCTTTATAAAGTAGGTCTACTAAAATTTCTTTAGATCTACTTCCTTTTATTGTGTGTTGCAGTGCTTTCATATTATATTAATTCATCTAGTTCCATCCACCTAAAACTCTTTTCATCTATAAGAGAAACTAATTCAGATAATCGTTTGGAATTTTCTACAATTTCATCTACTTCTAAGTTTGGATTTAATAGAGATTTTTCTAAATGATCTTTCTCTTTTTCTAATTGTTCTATTTCTTTTTCTAATTCTCCATATTCGTATTTTTCTTTATAAGAAACTTTTCTTTTATCTATTTGTTCATTAGGACTATTCTGCTTTTTCTCTACAGATCTCAATTGTTTATCTTCTCCTCTTTGTAGATCTCTATATTCTGAATAATTTCCATAGAAATCTTTAACAAGTCCCTTTCCTTTAAAAACAAACATATGATCACTTAATTTGTCCATAAAATACCTATCATGAGAAACTATAATCAAACAACCTTTAAAATCCATCAGAAACTCCTCTAGTTTAGTTAGAGTGAGTAAATCTAAATCGTTAGTAGGTTCGTCTAGTATTAAAAAGTTGGGGTTCTTCATCAGAACAGTAAGTAAGTAGAGTCTTCTTTTTTCTCCACCACTCAATTTACTTACATAAGTATATTGCATTTCTGGAGTAAACATAAAATGTTCCAACATCTGTGAAGCTGATATTTTACTTCCGTTAGCAAGTACAATAACATCTGCTATCTCTTTTAAAACCTCTATTACTCTTTTATCCTCTTTTACTTTTATTCCTCCTTGAGAGAAGTATCCGTACACAATGGTTTCTCCTACATTTACTTTTCCACTATCTACTGGTTCTTTTCCTGTAAGTATATTTAAAAAAGTGCTTTTCCCCACTCCATTATTCCCTAGTACTCCTATTCTTTCCCCTTTTTTAAAAGTGTAGCTGAATCCATCTAAAACACAAAGATCTCCAAAGGATTTTCGGATATTTTTCAGTTCTAATATTTTACCACCCACCCTACTCATTTTCACTTCTAGTTTTAAATTTGTCTTCTTTTTTCCTGACTTAGCTTTTTCCTTTATTCTTTCAAAACTCTGCAACCTAGATTTTGATTTGGTAGTTCTGGCTTTCGGAGACCTTCTGACCCATTCCAACTCCTTTTTCATGAGTTTATTTGCTTTTTGTATTTCTACATCAAAATTGGTTTCTCTTTCTTCTCTCTTTTGTAAAAAGAAGGAGTAATTTCCTTTATGGTGGTAAAGTTGTCCATTTTCAAGTTCTAAGATATGGTTACAAACATTTTCCAGGAAATATCTGTCGTGGGTAACCATTAGTAGTGTTATTTTCTGTTGAGAAAGGTATTTTTCGAGCCACTCTATCATTTCTACATCTAGATGATTAGTTGGTTCATCTAATAATAAGATGTCTGCCTCATCAATTAACAAAAGAGACAAAGCCAGTCTTTTCTTTTGACCTCCAGATAAATCCCCAACTTTCTGATTTAAATCTGAAAATTTGAATTTACTAAGTATTTGCTCTATTCTTCTTTTGTAATCCCATGCAGAATACTGATCCATTAGTACAGTCAACTCCTCTAATTGCCTTTGGTTTACTTTAGAAAAATCTTCTGTTTGCCTTGCTACTGCTTTTTCGTACTCTACAATTAGTTTACTTACTCTACTTTGTGCGCTATCTACTAATTGCTGAATAGAAAGATTTTCATCAAAATCTGAATCTTGAGATAGATAACCTACTTCTACACCTTTACGAAACACCACTTCTCCTGATGAGGAAACGTCTTTTCCGGTAATAATTTTAAGCAAAGAAGATTTACCTGTACCGTTATTAGCAATAAGAGCCATCTTATCTCCTTTGCTAAGTCCGAAACTTAAATCTTCAAATAAAATACGAGCACCATAATCTTTGGATAACTTTTCAACTGAAAGTAAATTCATAAAGGCAAAAGTAAAGAAAAAAATAGAAGAAGAAATTCTTAATCTACTCTACAATTATTTCCTTCTTCTGTTTGCTCCTTTATCTCCCCTACTTTTCGGTTTCTTGTATTTAACTCTTCTTTCTTTTCTCCACTTATCCCTATCGTTTATCTTTAGGTTTTTCTCTTTCTTCTCATGAAAAGCTGGGTTTTTCTCTACTTTTTTTACATTTCTATAAAAATTCTTACCGTTTGACTTATGTTCTTCCTCCGTTAACTGCTGAATTATCTGTACTTGATCTGGAATATTTAATTCCGGAATTTTATACTGCATTAAATCTTCAATATATGTTTTATATTTTTCTTCTCTTTCAGTAAAAAAGAGAATTGATTTACCCTTTTCTTCTGCTCTTCCAGTTCTACCAATTCTGTGTATGTAGTTTTCTGCATATATTGGTGTGTCAAAATTAATAACATGAGAAATTTTATCTAAATCTAATCCTCTAGCAATAATATCTGTTGCTACTAATATCCTACAACTTCCTTCATCATATCTCTTTATAGATTTAAACCTATAATTCTGAGATTTATTAGAATGAATTACTGCAATATCCGACACAAAAAACTCTTCTAAAGAATCAAATAATCGATCGGCAATCTTTTTAGAAGAAACAAATATTACAACCTTCTTCATTTCCTCCTTATCTCTCAATAAATGACTTAATAAATTTACTTTAGTGTAATAATTCGGAACACTATATTTAGTTTGAGATATATTATCTAAAGGAGTACCACTTAATGCTATTTGAATTCTTTCGTACCTGATAAAAGATGAAGAAATTAATAAATCTACTTCTTCCGTCATAGTTGCAGAGAACATGATATTTTGTCTTTTATCTTGTAGCAACTCAAATATATTAATAAGCTGAGGACGGAAACCTAAATCTAACATTACATCTACTTCATCAATAACTAATTTTTTAATACCCTTTAGTTGAACCGCCCTACATAAAGCCAAATCATATAATCTACCAGGTGTTGCAACAACAATATCTGCTCCATCTTGCAACATTATTTTCTGAGTATTCATGTTTGTACCACCATAAACTCCAATAATTCTACACGTTATGTATTCTGTTAAACTTTCAAGAGTGCCCACAACTTGATCTACTAATTCTCGGGTAGGAACTAAAATAAGTATTCTTGGATTACTCTGATTCGAATAACTTAATTCCTGCAATAAAGGTAAACAATAAGCAATAGTTTTTCCTGTACCGGTTTGCGCAATACCAACTAGATCTATACCACTAAGTATTTTAGAATAACTTTCTTCCTGGATAGGAGTCTGTTTTGTAAACCCTAAATCAGAAATAGCATTTTGTAATTGTTTATTTAAATTTATTTCAGAAAAATCACTCATAAGGAATTATAAATATTACAAAAATAGAAAGAAGATTTCTCTAATTCTTATTCCGCAACTAATTTCTTGGGTCTTATTTACTCTATGGTTACCTTCTTAATGACACTTCCATCATCATAAATATAAAAATATGTATTATTAGAGGTAGGTATTGATTCTCTTCCCAGAATATCTAAAATTCTTAAAAGTTTTTTATCATTATATGAATCAACTATATTTGTTGAAACATATTCACAAGGGATATCTAGTTGTATATTATAATAAAAATAATAATATCCAGGCTGACTAGCACTAGAACCTGTTATTGACATTACAGAACTAATATTATATGGATATGAAGCTCCTTGATCGTTTCTAAAAAGACCACTATTTCCAGAGGATATTCCAAGTTGAAGGCCATTAGAAATAGGTGTTTCAAAATTTAACTGAAGTGTTTGATTTCCAGCTGAAACAAAATGAGTTGTATCATCAAGTACAATACCATTACTATTTCTTAATTCAAATGTAATTAATTTTGGACTTTCAGCATAAAACTCTGCTGATTTAATGTTAAAATTTGTATAAGAATCAAAAATCAAATGTTGATCTCCATTAAAATAATCTCCAGAATTAAATGAGTTATTTAACTCACCACCAAATAGAGTAGATATATTAGCTAAAGGATTAAAATTAGACGCATTGGAATCTTGACAACCTAATATTGGTAATGAATTATCAATATTCAAAACCGCATCTAAATATGTGATTTGACCATTTACCATTATAGCTTGAAGAGTGTCTGAAATATATCCAAACTTTGAAAAAACAACATCATAAACTCCAGAATCTGCATTACCAGTGGTATAACTTCCTAAAATATCTGTACTTGAGAGATTTGGAATAACAGTATTTAAAATAACAACATTAACACCAGATATTATTTGATTATTCAAATCTGTAACATTACCTTGTAAGTAACACGCTTGAGAAAATCCTCTTTCAAGTAATAACAATCTTCCATTTCCATTGCTAGCAGAATTTATATCTGAAGAAATAATAAGTCCAGAAGGAAGGTAAGGAAATGTTCCCCAGCAACCATCAAAACCATTACCGCTACCTAAATATGAATCATAATTCGCTACTTCAACTAAATTATTAGGAAAAGTTGCATCATGAACAACAGTTCCATCTCTATACCAAGAAGTTACAAGAAAATTACCATCAACATGAGTATTATGTGGAACTGAATTTGATTCAGGATTAGATTGTATCCTGTCAACTTCTTGAATATTATTCATATCAGTAATATCATATGCTCCAATGTATGAATCAGCTTGTTCATCAGTAGTAAACACAAAATCACCATCATCTGAAACCCAAATATTGTGAGTAAATTGATTTGGAGTTGGATGATGACCTAAAACTTGAGGATTTGATTTATTAGAAACATCAACTGAGTAAAATTCTCCTTCGTAAATACATCCAGCCCATAGGGTATCACCTCTAACCATACCATCATGAATATAGTAATCATCCCATGTACCTAAATAAGAAGGGCTCATAGGATTTGTTGTAACATCTAAAAAAATAACACCACCATTTCCTTCATCAGATCCAAAAATATAAGCAACTCCATTTTCATCCATGTATATATTATGAGCCGTATTAAAAAAGTTTGTAAAATTTACATATGTTTGACCTGTTAGATCATTTAAATCTACAATAAGTAATCCATCGCCACCTTCATTGATTACATATGCGTAATTTTCCCATGTTTTAATATCTCTCCATGTGGTGTTAGCTCCAGGAATAAAGAAAACTTCAGTTGGATTTTGAGGATTTGACAATTCAACTACGGAAAATCCTGTATTTAAACCAACTAGTGCGTACTCAACTCCGGTAGATGTATTTCTCCATCCCCAAATATCAGAACCTTCACTATCATAACTCAATCCATTCCAATCAAATTCACCAACCAAATTTAAGTTATAATTAGACTGAGAATAGACTAAAAAAGGTAAAAAAATTAAGGTGATCAAGATTTTTTTTATCATAATTTTATTTTTGGCAAATTTAAATATAAAAAGTTATATAATAGGAAAAAGTCCATGTTTTATAAATCAAGTGTTATTTGTTGTGCTCCTTCGTCTGAAATATTGGGATTTTTAGTGGTTTCTTTTGTTTTATCAATCTTTTTCTCAATAATTTTTTCTAATTCAACAGATTCAATTATTGAATTTTCATCTAAGTTAGTATTTGTGGTTTTTGACTGAATATCCTCACCAATTCCTGATATTTCTTGTTCTTCATAAGGTAAGGATTTTAACCAATTCATTTTTTTGACTTTTTTGTTTGTTAACTTATTACCTAAAGATTTCCATCCTTTTATCGATATAAATTCCTCTAAATCAATCTTTTCTGACTTTCTTTCTTTTCCTTTTTCTTTTACAAAAACCACCTCAACCATAGGTCTGAAATCAGTTGAAACTAATTTCAATTCAGAATCTTTATGGTCACCAATAAATGAATATTTGCCCTCAGAAATATCGGTAGTTAAAAATCTCTTCACAAAATAAGATTGTTTGTTTCCATTATAATATATAACTGAAACTGGTTTTTTAGAATTTAACTTTTCTAAAACAATCATATCATCATCAAAATGAGTAGCAAGTTCAGTGTTTAAAAGTTGAATTTCTCCTTTCTGATTTATAGTAAGTAACCTGTCTTCTGCTTGAAATTCTCCTAGTAATTCTCCTCTTTCTTCTACATTTAATCTTTTTATAGTGTCATCAAACCAAATTTTACGAGCAGAAAGGGTAGATACTCCTTCTGATTTTAATTCGATATTCTTAATAGGATTCTTGGTTAAAATATTTCCTCCAGAACTTCTTCCTTTTATAGCAATATCTGAAAAATCAGCATCAAACCTTAATTTTTTTAGTTTTTGTAATGCTCTTAAATTTACAGCAACAACCTCTGCTTCTCCATTTGGATTAGATGTAAAGTACAAAACTTTACTTCCTTTTTCTGTTTTACACAAACTATAATCTTTATTTCTGGTGACTCCTGTTACTGAGAACCTTTTAATATAATTGATAGATTTACCTCCATCTTTATAAATCATATTATACACTGTTCTCTTGTCTTTCTTTTTAAACACTGCACAATGTATAATATCCTTCCCCATAAAAACCTTAGATCCTACTTTAGAAACCATAAATGTACCATCCTTTTTAAATGCAATTATATCATCAATATCCGAGCAATCTGAAACAAATTCGTCTTTTCGCAAAGTAGTACCAATAAACCCTTCTTCTCTATTTACATAAAGTCTTTTGTTAGCTACCACTACCTTACTTGCCACAATATTCTCAAACGTTTTTATCTCTGTTTTTCGTTCCCTTCCTTTACCGTATTTTGTTTTTAGTTCTTTAAAATAATTTATAGCATAGTCTACCAAATTAGTTAAACTATGTTTTATTTCTTTAATTTTTTCTTCTAATTTGAGTAACTCTTCTTCTGATTTATTTAAGTCAAACTTGGTAATTCTCTTTATTTTTATCTCAGTAAGCCTTAGAACATCTTCATTAGTTACCTCTCTGAGCAAATGAGATATGTGTGGTTTTAATCCTTTATGAATAGTGGATATCACCATATCCCAATCTTCTAATTCCTCTATCTGATGATAAATTCTGTTTTCAATAAAAATACGTTCTAAAGAAGCGAAATGCCATTTTTCTTGTAACTCTTGTAGATTAATTTCTAGTTCTTTTTTTAATAAATCTATAGTATGTTGAGTAGATAATTGTAACATTTCTGAAACTCCAATAAACTGAGGCTTATCATTATCTATAACACAAGCAAGAGGAGAAATAGAAAGTTCACAATCTGTAAAACTATAAAGAGCATCTATAGTTTTATCTGGAGAAATTCCTGTTGGTAATGTAATTGCAATTTCTACATTTTCAGAGGTATTGTCTTCAACTTTCTTTATTTTTATTTTACCCTTATCATTTGCTTTTAAAATAGAGTTAATCAAGCTTGTAGTAGTCGTAGAAAAAGGAATCTCTGTTATATGTAAGGTGTTCTTATCAATCTGAGAGATTCTTGATCTAATCCTAACCTTCCCTCCTCTTTTCCCGTCATTATAGTCTGAAAAATCTGCCATCCCTCCCGACTGAAAATCAGGAAAAATTCTTGGTTTTACACCTTTAAGAATTTTTACAGAAGCATCTATTAATTCATTAAAATTATGTGGCATTATTTTAGTAGAAAGACCAACCGCAATACCTTCTACACCATGCATTAACAACAATGGAAACTTAATTGGAAGTGTTACAGGTTCTTTTCCTCTACCGTCATATGATGAAATCCATTCTGTAATCTTATTATTAAAGACAACGTCTAAAGCAAACTTAGTAAGTCTGACCTCAATATATCTAGGAGCTGCCGCTCTATCTCCAGTAGAAATATTACCCCAATTTCCTTGCATGTCTAGCAATAGATTCTTATTACCTATCTGAACCATAGCATCTCCAATAGAAGCATCTCCATGAGGATGGTATTTCATAGTGTGTCCTATTACATTTGCTACTTTATGATATCTTCCGTCATCTAATTGTTTAAGAGAATGAAGAATTCTTCTTTGTACAGGTTTAAGTCCATCCTGGATATAAGGAACCGAGCGCTCTAAAATAACATAAGAGGCATAATCCAAAAACCAGTTTTTGTACATTCCTGAAACATGAATTACATTTTCTTGTTGTTCCGAATGGCTATCTTGTTCTATATTTTGTTCTTCTGACATTCGTTTGTCTTAATTATGTTATTATGTAATAAAATTTGATTCATTCTAAATTTCAATATCTCCCTCAACCCTTAAATTTTCAATAATAAACTTTTGTCTATCAGGAGTGTTTTTTCCCATAAAAAACCCTAATATCTCTTGAATTTTTGATTCCTTTCCTAATATTACAGGATCTAATCTCATATCCTTTCCGATAAAGTATTTAAATTCATTTGGTGAAATTTCTCCTAATCCTTTAAATCTAGTAATTTCTGGAGATTTTCCAATCTTATCTATTGCTTCTTGTTTTTCTTCATTAGAATAACAATAGAATGTTTCTTTTTTGTTTCTGACTCTAAATAGCGGAGTTTCTAGTACATAAACGTGACCTTCTTTTACAAGTTCAGGAAAGAATTGCAAAAAGAAAGTAATTAGTAATAACCTAATGTGCATTCCATCTACATCAGCATCTGTTGCAATAACTATCTTATTATACCTGAGTTCATCAATACCTTGTTCAATATTAAGAGCGGCTTGTAATAAATTAAATTCTTCATTTTCGTATACTACTTTCTTAGAAAGTCCAAAAGAATTTAACGGTTTACCTCTTAACGAAAACACTGCTTGAGTTTTTATGTCTCTAGTTTTAGTTATAGAACCAGAAGCAGAATCTCCTTCTGTAATAAAAATAGTAGTTTCATATCGTTCTTCTTTTTTTAAGTCATTATAATGGACTCTACAATCCCTAAGTTTTTTGTTATGAAGATTTGCTTTTTTTGCACGTTCTTTAGCGAGTTTTTTTACTCCAGCCATAGCCTTTCTTTCATGCTCAGCTTGCTTTATCTTCTTTTCTATGATTTCTGCAACATTAGTGTTTCGATGGAGATAATTATCTAATTCCCTCTTTAAAAAATCATTCACATATGAACGAACAGTAACTCCATCTGGTTCCATCTCTGAAGATCCTAATTTAGTTTTGGTTTGTGACTCAAATACTGGTTCAATAATCTTAATACTGATAGCTGCATTTATCGCTTGCCGTATATCGGAAGGATCGTAATTTTTCCCGAAATATTCTCTAATTGTCTTAACTAAAGCCTCTCTAAAAGATAACTGATGAGTTCCTCCTTGTACAGTATGTTGTCCATTTACAAAGGAGTAATACTGTTCGGAATATTGATTTTTACAATGAGTGATTGCTACTTCTATATCCTCTCCTTTTAAATGAATAATAGGATACAGCATTTCAGCTTCTGTATTTTGATCCAATAGGTCAAACAGTCCATTTTCTGAATAAAATTTTTCTCCGTTATAAATTATTGTTAAACCAGGGTTTAGGTAACAATAATTCCACATCATTTTCTCAATATACTCGTTTAAAAAGCGATACTTTCCAAATAAATCTACATCTGGAATAAAACTTACTTTAGTACCTTTTCTGGAGGTGTTTTCTTGTATATCTTCATCATTTACAACACTCCCCTTTTCAAACTCTACAAATTTACTTTTACCATCTCTTATAGATCGAATACAAAAATAAGATGAAAGTGCATTTGCTGCTTTGGTTCCTACTCCATTAAGTCCTACCGATTTCTTAAATACCTTAGAATCGTATTTCGCACCTGTATTTATTTTAGAAACACAATCAATAACTTTTCCTAAGGGTATCCCTCTACCATAATCTCTAACAGAAACTTTATTGTTTTTAACAGAAACCTCTATTGTTTTTCCATTCCCCATCACAAACTCATCTATGGAGTTATCAATAACTTCTTTAAGTAAAATATACACTCCATCATCTGGTGAAGAGCCATTTCCCATTTTACCAATATACATACCTGGTCGTAAACGGATATGTTCTTTCCAATCTAACGACCGAATACTATCTTCATTATATTCCTCTTGTGCCATTTAAAGTATATTATTAATTTCTACTACTTAAAAAAAGTAGATAGCAAATATAACATACTCCTATTTTAATTTATGAAATTTGAATAATTTAGAAATCGTGTTATCAACATTTTTTCAACCAAGAAAATCAGAGGGACTTTACACGTTAAATAAGAAATGCATTACATCTCCATCCTCTACAACATAATCCTTTCCTTGAACCTTCATTTTTCCAGATTCCTTACACGCAAGCTCAGATTCTAAACTATTAAAATCAGAGTAAGAGATAACTTCTGCTCTAATAAATCCTTTTTCGAAATCAGTATGTATTACTCCTGCAGCTTGAGGAGCCTTCATTCCTTTTGTAATGGTCCAAGCTCTAACTTCTTTTTTTCCTGCAGTAAAATAAGTTTGTAAATTCAATAGTTTGTAGGTAGCTTGTATTAAATGATGAACGCCAGGTTTATCTAATCCCATTTCTTCCAAAAAAATTTGTCGCTCTTCTAAGTCCTCCAATTCTGTAATTTCAGACTCTATAGCAGTTGCAATTAGTAATATTTCAGCATCTTCTGTTTTCACTGCTTCTCTAACTGCATCTACATGTATGTTTCCTGATTTCATTGCGTTTTCATCCACATTACAAACATACAGTATTGGTTTTGAAGTTAGTAAATGTAAGTCCTCTACCGCCTCCAAATCACTTTCGTTTGTATCCAAACTACGAGCAGAATTACCTCCCTCCAAATGATAAATATATTTCTCCAAACTTGCAATAATCTTTTGAGCATCCTTATTTCCAGAATTAGCAATTTTTAAGTGTTTTTCTCTTTTCTTTTCTAGTGTTTCTAAATCTTTTATTTGCAACTCAAAATCAATAGTTTCTTTGTCTCTAACCGGATCTATAGTTCCATCAACATGCACAATATTATCATTCTCAAAACACCTTAAAACATGAATAATAGCATTGGTTTCACGGATGTTTGCTAAGAATTTATTTCCTAAACCCTCTCCTTTACTTGCTCCTTTTACAAGACCGGCAATATCTACAATCTCTACTGTTGTAGGTTGAACTTTTTCAGGATCTACCAATTCTGCTAATCTATTTAATCTATCGTCCGGAACGGTAATTACCCCCACATTTGGCTCTATGGTACAAAAAGGATAATTAGCTGATTGTGCTTTTGCTTTTGATAAACAATTAAAAAGAGTAGATTTACCTACATTTGGTAAACCAACTATACCACATTGTAATGCCATAAATTCTATTTTTTAGGTCGGCAAATATAAGTATTCTAAAATCATAAATAATGAACTAAAATTATTATTAGAATTATCAACAATACGTTAATAAAATAGCGTTCAATCCATATATTTAAATTCCATTTTTCCTCTCTATTAATTTATATTTGCTTCTCATTTTAAAACATACATTAAATGACAGATATTCCACATTTAGAGAATATAACAACTCAAGTAAGAAGAGATATTGTACGAATGGTACATGCTAACAGCTCTGGTCACCCAGGTGGTAGTTTGGGATGTTCAGAATTATTAGTTGCATTATATTTTAAAATCATGAACCATAACAAAGATTTTTGTATGGATGGAATTGGGGAGGATATCTTTTACCTTTCCAATGGTCATATTTCTCCAGTTTGGTATTCTGTACTTGCTAGAAGTGGTTATTTTCCAGTTTCTGAACTTTCTACCTTCCGAAAAATAAATAGTAGACTACAAGGACATCCTGCAACTCATGAAAGATTAGAAGGAATCAGAATAGCTTCTGGTAGTTTAGGTCAGGGACTTTCAGTTGCTATAGGAACATGTTTGGCAAAAAAACTAAATAATGACAACTCCATTGTTTATACCTTACATGGAGATGGAGAATTACAAGAAGGTCAAAATTGGGAAGCTATTATGTATGCTTCTGCTAATAAAGTAGATAACATTATCGCTACTATTGATTACAATAAAAAACAAATTGACGGAAGCTTAGATAATGTTTTGAATATGGGAGATTTAAAAGCAAAATTCGAATCTTTTGGATGGATGGTTTTTGAAGAAGAAAGAGGAAACGATATGGAATCTGTATTAAATGTATTGAATGCTGCCAAAGCAGAAACAAAGAAAGGAAAACCAATTGTAATTTTACTATATACAGAGATGGGGAACGGAGTAGATTTCATGATGGGGACACATAAATGGCACGGTTCTGCACCAAATGACGAACAATTAGAAATTGCATTAAATCAGAATGAAGAAACTTTAGGAGATTACTAATATTATATCAGGATTTATTATGGAAATGAAAGATACAAGATCAGGGTTTGGGGCTGGATTAACAGAACTAGGAAAAACGAATGAAAATGTAGTAGCACTTTGTGCTGATTTAACAGGATCTCTTAAAATGGGAGATTTTGCAAATAATCACCCAGATAGATTTTTTCAAATTGGTATAGCAGAAGCAAATATGATAGGAATAGCAGCTGGACTAACGGTTGGAGGTAAAATTCCTTTTACTGGTACTTTTGCGAACTTCTCTACTGCTAGGGTATACGACCAAATCAGGCAATCTGTATCTTATTCTGGGAAAAATGTAAAAATTTGCGCATCTCACGCGGGACTTACACTTGGTGAAGATGGTGCTACACACCAAACATTAGAAGATATTGGAATGATGAAAATGCTCCCTAATATGATAGTTATTAACACTTGTGATTTCAACCAAACAAAAGCTGCAACTATTGCCATAGCTGATTATGAAGGGCCTGTTTATTTAAGATTTGGAAGACCTAAAGTTCCTAATTTCACTCCAGAAAATCAGAAATTTGAAATTGGGAAAGCTATTCATTTAGAAGAAGGAGGAGATGTGAGTGTTTTTGCGACAGGACATTTAGTATGGCCCGCATTAGAAGCTGCTCAATCACTTAAAGAAGAAGGAATATCTGTAGAAGTAATTAATATACACACCATAAAACCATTAGACAAAGATGCAATCTTAGAATCTGTAAGAAAAACAAAATGTGTTGTTACTGCAGAGGAACACCAAATGAATGGAGGACTAGGAGATAGTATCGCTCAACTACTTAGTAGAGAATTACCAACTGCTCTAGAAATGGTAGCGGTAAATGACAGTTATGGAGAAAGTGGAGCTCCTATGAAACTAATGGAAAAATATGGACTAACTTCTAAAGACATCATAAATTCTGTTAAAAAAGCAATAGACAGAAAATAATGTCCACTTCCAAAGATATATTTAAAAAACACCAAGCACAAACCTTCCCATTTCCATCTTGTTTAGAAGTAGCATCTGCAAAAGGAAGTTATATCACAGATGTAAATGGAAAACAATATCTGGATTTTATTGCGGGAGTTTCTGCAAATACACTAGGTCACTCACACCCCATCATCAATAATGCGTTAAAAGAACAATTAGAAAAATACAGTCATGTTATGGTATATGGAGAATATATTCAATCTCCACAATATAAATTAGCACATCTTTTATCCGAAAATCTTCCTGAAAAATTAAACACCACATACTTTGTTAATTCTGGAGCAGAAGCGGTTGAAGGAGCTATGAAACTTGCAAAAAGAGTAACGAGAAGAGCAGAAATAATTTCCTGTAAAGACTCCTATCACGGATCCACACATGGAGCACTTTCCATCATGGGAAATGAAGAACAAAAAGCAAGTTATCGTCCTTTATTACCAAATTGTCATACAATTACATATAACTCAGTCGAGAGTATTAACAAAATATCCAATAAAACTGCTGCAGTTATATTAGAGATAGTACAAGGAGGAACGGGATTTATTACTCCAAAAAATAACTTCTTACAGAAAATAAGAGAAAGGTGTAATAAAACAGGAACACTCCTAATTTTTGATGAAATACAAACATGCTTTGGAAGATTGGGAACTCTTTTTGGGTTTGAGAAATATGATGTTTTACCAGATATTTTGTGTATTGCAAAAGGAATGGGAGCAGGAATGCCAATTGGAGCATTTATCTCTTCTTATGAATTAATGAACTTATTGACTTTTGAACCAAGTTTAGGACACATTACAACCTTTGGAGGACATCCAGTAAATTGTGCGGCTAGTCTTGCTTGTTTACAACATTTACTTAATTCGGAAATAATGAAAGAAATTGAGAAAAAGGAAGAAGTGTTCCGAACTCATTTAACACATCCAAAAATAAAAGAAATTAGAGGAGAAGGACTTATACTTTCTGTAGAACTTGAAGATGAAGGACTTACTAAAAAAGTAGTAGAACAATCCTTGCAAAATGGACTCATCTTATTCTACTTTTTGTTTACTAAAACTTCTTTTAGGATTACTCCACCTTTAACTATATCTGAAGATGAAATAATAAAAGGTTGTCAAATAATTACTGAAATTTTAAATAAATATTAGTATATTTAAGTATGTATCTCTAGTTTCCATTGTTTTTATTATTTAGCATAGGTACAAACACAAATTCTCCATGAGTTGTAATTCGTGATTCTGTTTCTGACATCTTTTCTATTAAATGCATCACTTGTACATCTCCACTTCCTATTGGAGCAACCATTCTTCCTCCAACTTTTAATTGTAAAATTAAATCTTCAGGTATTTTTGGAGCTCCACAAGTAACTATAATTTTATCAAACGGAGCAAACTTACTTAAACCTTTATATCCATCGCCATAATAAAAGTTACAATTGTACCCTAATTGAGGTAAAAAATCCTTTGTCTTTTTAAAAAGATCTTTTTGTCTTTCTATAGTATATACATTTGCCTCCATACCAATTAATACTGCTGACTGATATCCAGAACCTGTTCCTACTTCTAATACTTTTTCATAAGGGTTTATCTCTAAGAGTTGGGTCTGAAAAGCTACTGTATAGGGTTGCGAAATAGTCTGTCCACTACCTATAGGAAATGCCTTGTCTTGATATGCAAACTGAATAAAAGCATTGTCTAAAAACTGGTGTCTTGGTATCTGATTTATCATTTCCAGAACCTTTTCATTTCTAATTCCTTTTTCTCTTAAATTATCTACTAATATTTTCCTCAGTCCTTTATGCCTAAAAGTATCCTTCATTTTATAGTTTTACAGATAATAAATTTATATTTTCGCATTCTATTTTATTACAGAACAAATAAAGAACAATTATTAGGAAATTTTACAAATGTTTAAACTTAAAAATACACACCCCTTTGTTAATATAAGGACATTTTTTATTTCTATAATTATAGTTTCTCTGTCATCATGTGAAAAAAATGAAAACATTCAAGAAATACCATCTTATATTAGCATAGAATACGTAAATTTAGAAACTATATCAAACCAAGGATCAAATACACACAACATTACAGATGTTTGGCTCTATGTAAACGATCAATTTAGAGGGGCATACGAACTCCCCGCTACTATTCCAATTTTACAAAAAGATAGTAATAATTTAAAGATTTTTGCAGGCATAAAAGATAATGGAATTACATCAACAAGAGTAAGATATCATTTTTACAAATCGTATGAGAAAGATGTGTTTTTAGTAGAAGACAGTGTTATTGAAATAATTCCAACTTTCAGTTACACAAACAACTCTATAATAGAATCCGAAAACTTTGAAGGAGTGGGAACGAATATTGATACTACCCTATCTTCTGAAATTGATTTTGAAGTGATAACCGAAAACGGGAATAAGCTTGCTTATGTTTTAATTTCAGGAGGTGATTATGTATTTGAAGCTGCAACAGAAGATTTTGAAGGGTTGCCGCAAGCAGGGTCTCCTGTTTATTTGGAACTTGATTATCAATCTAATCATACTGCCTTAATAGGTGCTTATATAAATTATAGTCAGGCAGTAGTAAACAAAGATTTAGTTTGGGTAAGTCCGAAAGAAGAATGGAATAAAATCTATATAAATATGACCAAAACTGTCAGTGAAGCAATAAACAATAATTCAATTAAATTTTATCTGAATATCTTTCGATCAGACACTACCGAAGATGCTTGGATGAAATTTGATAATCTTAAAATAATATACTAAAAATAACAACATGAAAAATATAACTGTAATTGGAGCGGGAACAATGGGAAATGGAATTGCACATGCTTTTGCCCAAAGTGGGTACTCCGTTAACTTAGTGGATATATCTACTGATGCTTTAGAAAAAGCTATTTCAAATATTACAAAAAATTTAGACAGAATGTTATCTAAGGAGAAAATATCACTAGAAGATAAGAATTCCACCCTATCGAATATTACCATAAGTACGGAACTAAGTTCTGCTGTAAAAGGTTCAGACTTAGTAGTAGAAGCAGCTACAGAAAATGTAGACTTAAAACTAAAGATATTTAAACAATTAGATAAAATCTGTGACGAGAACACTATTTTAGGTACAAATACATCATCTATTTCTATAACCAAGATTGCTGCTGCAACAAACAGAGCAGAAAAGGTAATTGGAATGCATTTCATGAATCCTGTTCCTATTATGAAATTAGTGGAAGTTATAAGAGGAAAGGGTACTTCAGACAAAGTAACAAATACTATAATGGAAATTAGTAGGAATCTAGGAAAATCTCCTGTAGAAGTAAATGATGCTCCAGGATTTGTAGCTAATAGAATCCTAATGCCAATGATAAATGAAGCTATATTAACTTTGGAGGAAAATGTTTCGGGTGTGGAAGAAATTGATACCGTTATGATATTGGGAATGTCTCATCCAATGGGACCTCTTCATTTGGCTGATTTTATTGGTTTAGATGTTTGTCTTTCTATTTTAGAAGTAATGTATGATGGTTTTGAAAATCCAAAATATAAACCTTGTAAAACATTAATTAACATGGTTAATGATGGTAAACTAGGTGTAAAATCAGGAGAAGGGTTTTACGATTACTCAGAAGGACCTAGAAATAAAAAAGTATCTTCCCAATTTATACGATAAAGATAATAAGATTTTCTGATTGATTAGATTCAGAATTCAAAGTAATCTCACAACTTAATGGACTATCTTTTTTATACCTCTATTCTAAAATTACCTTCTTTGTTTTTATCAATTTATCCGTATAAAACTCAAGATAATAAATACCACTATCTTGTTTAGAAAGATCTATTTCGGTTAATTCATTAATTATATCTTCTTCCAAAATTAACTCTCCAAGTAAGTTGTATATTTTTAATTTACAACTATTTACGGACTCTATATAAACCTTGTTTTTAGTTGGGTTTGGATAAACATCTATATTAAAAACAGATAAATCCTCCACAAAAGTGGATTGAGTTTCATCATACAAATACACATCATCTACAGCAGCTTCAACCAAACTACCACCATCTAAATACAAACCTAGCCTAATACTATCCGAAGCAATAAACCTAATTTTAAAATTATCTGTCAAAGAAACATAATCACTAACTCGAAAAGCAAACTTCCTCCATCTGTTATCTGATGTCACGTTGTTTTCTACATACACCCAATTATTTCCATCATCAGTAACTTGTACCTGCCACCAATCTGCTCCAGGATTTGCACCTGTAGGTGGAGAATTAGTATACCAACGATAATACGTAAAAGTAGGATTCTTATAATCTGTTAAATCATACACTGGAGAAGTTAAAGTAGTATGACCGCCATCAACATCATTAGCTCCTATACTTCCACCTGTGTTATCATTTCCTGTAAAAGCACAATAAGCACCCTGAGGAGTGTTTTGATGATCGGTCTGTACCAGAACTGTACCATCATAAAATGTACCCTCAGGAACACCTATTTCCCACAATCCAGTAGAAGCATTATCAGAAGGATGACTCACATCCCAGAAACCTATATTAAAATCAAAATCTTGCTCCTCCATCAATTCATAGCCTACAAGGATATAATAAGGTAGATTAGGATACGTCTCTAAATTTGATGAAAATGGTGTAACAGCCGCTTTCTTACCATAATTATCTACTAATGACAAATAATATGAAATAATATTTCCTGAAGACTGAGGAGTCAACTGGACTGAATAATCTGATCCTGAAACAAGATTTAATGGTACACTATCCCATATGGTAGAACTGTTCAATTTATAATAACAATAGGCATTATTTAAAGCCCAAGGATAAGTCATAACTATATTTGCATCTATATCTATTAAAGTTTGATGAGCAGCTTCGACAACTTCAGAATGAGTTAAAACAGCATTAGACAATAATGTAATTCCGTGAGTAGCAAAAGCATCTACAATAGCAACATCATTTGGTGTTCCATTAAATATATTTCCATCATCATCATCCGAATATAAAAATTCTAAGAGGACATCAGTATAAATAATGCCTTCAGTACCATTAGGACCATCAGGGCCACTATCATATAAATCAGCAAATAGTTTAAGAGCCTCTTGCATACTTCCTAAGTTCTCATATGTTCTCCAAAATGCTCCACAAATTATCTCTCCATCAGCATGTACTTCACCTACTAAGTCTTGTGGATAAACTTTAATAGTAGAATCATATTCCCTAACATTACTGTTAGGGTCATTTGTATACCACCCCTCTCCTAATATTGGATATTCTGTTAAGGACAAAGCCCATATGTCAGCTGTTCCTTCATTTAAACCACCATTCCACATTCCAGCCATATTATTATATCTATAATCATTAATTGCGTGACCATATTCATGATATGCAACATCAGGGATATTAGCAGTAGATTGACATCCACCACCTTCTGCATAAAAATTTATAGTACCTCCACTGTAAAATGCGTTACAATTAGCTGTTCCTATATCAACATTCGTTTCCATAGGAAAGTCAAGACCTGTAAAAGTAGGGAACAAGTTCTTAAAATGTTTATGTATTTTATTGACCGATACATAGGCTGTTCTTTCTGGTATTGTAGAGTTAGAATTATCAAAAGAAACATTAGAAACGGAAGCTAACTCATTAAAACTTGGAGTAGTTCCATTCGTCATTACTTGAGAATACATACCCTCCAAATAATA
>CEVR01058575.1_pt1 | contig 42926 bp, 39 predicted proteins | sample 356541 | NCBI WGS metagenome assembly CEVR01 (sample SAMEA2623734, study PRJEB7988) | marine metagenome | isolation source: saline water (ENVO:00002010), including
CGCAGCTCCAATGTTCACAATTTCAAATCCAAACCTTGTTATTAGCCAGTGTACATCTGGTGTTATAGGATCATTTCCTGCCTTAAATGCTCGTCAACCGGATACCCTAGATGATTGGATTAAAAGAATCAAAGAAGGAATAAATGATTTTGAAAATAAAAATCCAGATAAAATTACTGCTCCATTTGCTGTTAATCAAATTTGCCATAAATCAAATGTAAGATTAATTTCAGATATGGAAACATGTGTAGATCATAAAGTTCCAGTCATAATTACAAGTTTAAGACCACCTGATGAAATAATTGAAGCAGCTCACAGTTATGGGGGAATAGTATTTCATGATGTTATAAGTATTAGGCATGCAAAAAAGGCTGCTGCATTAGGTGTAGATGGACTAATTTTAGTATGTGCTGGTGCAGGAGGGCATGCAGGGAATCTTTCTCCTTTTGCATTATTAAGAGAGGTTAAGGAATGGTTTGATGGAACAATTCTACTTTCAGGATCAATAGGAGATGGTTTTTCAATAGCATCTGCTTTAGCATTAGGTGCAGATTTAGCTTATGTAGGATCAAGATTTATTCCTACTTATGAATCTGCTGCAGATGAGGTTTATAAAAAAATGATTTTAGATAGCAAAGCTGAGGATGTTCTTTATACTTCATTTTTTTCAGGTATTTTAGGAAATTATTTGAAAGGATCAATAAAGAATGCTGGATTAGATCCAGATAATTTACCTGAAGGAGATAAAAATCAAATGAATTTTTCATCTCCTGAAAAACCTAAAACATGGAAAGATATATGGGGTTCAGGTCAAGGAATCGGCAGGATTTCTGATATTACATCTGTTGAAGAAGTTGTGTCGGAATTAGAAAGAGAAATGAATATAGCAGTTGAAAGATTAAACACAATGTTAGGAAAAAATAATGGATAAGTTTAAAGAATTATATAAATTATGGTGGTTTAGATGGACATTATGGTTTTTGATTGGTGCAATAATTGCAATAATTATTAGAAATAACTAATAATCTAAGTTACCTATTGTTGAACTGTAATTATGGTCTGGATAAAAATCTTTGATATATTCTGATTTTTCTAATATTTCTTCAGTTATTTTTTTTAAGACACCAGTTCCATGTCCATGAACAATACGAACTTGAGAATAATTTAGATCCATACACTTAAATATATGTTCTTCTATAGCAATTATTGCTTCTTGAGCTCTCATTCCATGTAGATCTATTGATATTTTTTCTTCTTCCATACTTAAAATGTAGATTTTGAATAAATTAAGGATATTATCTAATATGATATTTGAAAATTATGAAAAAAGATAAGTACAAAGAAATAATTAAAAATCTTATTTCAGTAGGAATTGAATTTAAGATGCACAAAAATTACCCTGTTATTTACTGTAAACAAAAAATTGATCCTCAGATTCTTGAAATAGCTAAAAATAATAGGGAAGGCATTGCAAGAGAGCTAATAAAAGAAAAGCAAGAATTAATTAAGTCCTACAATGAATCTGAAGGAACTAATAAATTTTTTTACGAAACTATTTTAGAAGAAAAATTCAATCACAAGATGAATTGAATCATTCAAAAATAAGTTCAGAAAATGCTCTTTCTTGGATTTTTATATTTCTTTTCTTTTTGAAACCTAATTGATTAAAAATTTCAATTTTTTCTTTATCTTCATCTAAAATATGTGAATAAATTATCTTTGAATTCATCTCATTTAGTTTATGGATATTATGAGAAATCAATTTTATAAATTCTTTTTTAAAATTTTCTTTATAAGTCCCATCTATTCTAAAATTACGGTTATTATCACAAATATATGAAGAGGTGGCATATATCTTATTTTCATCATCTGAAACCACAAACCAATCTCCTGCTTCTGAGCTTAATTTATCAAATTTATTATAAGTACTTAAACACATTGAAGAATAATTATTCCCTATAATGCCTACATTTATATCGACTTTCATAGAACTGATTTCAGAAAAAAAATATGGAATTATAGGAATTCGATACTTGGGAGAACCTTCATTTATTTCAAGAGATTTGCTATGACCATAGTAATTATGAATAAATTCCTCAAAAGTTAAATTTCTTTTTGAATTAAACATCACTTTTGAATTGGGAATTTGAACCCAACCTAAATTTTCATAAATTTTTTGTGCTAAAGGGTTTACTGTTCCTAAAAAAATCCCTTCAGATTCAGAATTTGAAAAAAAATCTTCTTTTGCAATTCTGCATAAATCTTTTGCAAATCCTTTACCTCTAGAATCAGATTTCGTACAGACTTCTCCTAATCCTGCTATTTTTTTTAATTTTTTATCGTAAACGGTGATACAAGAACTATTTATAGAATTTTCATCTTCATAAGTGTAAAGCTTAATTTCAGATACAGCTTTCTCTATTCCACTCATGTGAATTTCTTTAATATCTATATCTTCTTTAGAATCATATCCGTTATTAAGCCATAAATTATAAAGCTGACTTATTGTTTTTTCTTCAATTGGAATAGTGTAAGTTTTTTTCATTTGATAAAATTATGTGTAATACATAATAATACAATCTTTCTTAAATGATCAATGATAATAATCTAATTTGGATGGATCTAGAGTTTACTGGTTTATCTGATGATCAAGTAATAATTGAAACCGCTTGTATAGTAACTGATAAGAATTTAGAAATTATAGAAGAAGGTCCGAATATTGTAATACATAGATCCGAAAAAGAATTAGAAATTATAGAAGATTGGCCGCTCAGAGTTCATACTGAATCAGGACTACTTAAGTCAGTTAAAGAATCAAAAATAAGTATACAAGAAGCGGATAAAATAAATGTAGATTTCATTTCAAAATGGGTTAATAAGAATAAAGGTATACTATGTGGAAACTCAATACATATTGATAGAAAGTATATTCATAAAGAAATGCCACTTTTAGATGATTATTTAAATTATAGAATGATAGATGTATCCTCTATAAAAGAGGTTATTAAGCGTTGGTATAAGCCATCAAAGGATGAACCAAAAAAGAAAAACACTCACTTGGCTTTGGATGATATAAAAGAGAGTATCGAAGAGCTTAAGTGGTACAAAAAGAAATATTTTTTAGAATGAGTAAATTAGATCAAAAACATTTTGAATATAGAAGAAATAAACTTTTTAAAAATATGGAAGACAACTCAGTATTGATACTGGGAGGAGAAGTTGAAAAAGCTAGAAATAATGACGTGAATTTTGAATTTAGGCAAGATTCTGTATTTTGGTATTTATCTGGCTTAGAAGAACCTGATGCATTGATGGTCATGCTAAAAAAAGATTCGGAGCAATATATCCTATTTCTTCAAGAAAAAAAAATCGAAGAAGAAGTATGGACAGGTTATAAAATAGGAACTGATAAGGCTAAATCATTCTATTTAGCAGACCATTCATATAATAACCATGAAACAGACAAATTTATGGATTTATTATTTTCTTGTGAAAGAATTTATTATAACTTAGGTTCTTCAAAGAAAATTGATGATTTGATTTTTCAAGGACTAGAGAAATTTCAAAGAACAAAATCAAGATCAGGAACACCAAATCCAATGATCATTGATCCTTCAATTTTAATTGATCGCTTGAGATTAATTAAAACTAAAGAAGAAATAAATCTTATGCAAAAGGCAATAGATATTACAGCTGAGGGTTTTAGGAAAGCGATAGAGAATACCTCTGAAGGCCTATATGAATATGAAATCCAGGAAATAATGGAAAAAGAATTTAGAATGCAAGGAGCTAAAAGAAATGGATATCCTTCAATAGTCGCATCAGGGAAAAATGCATGTATTCTTCATTATGTTAGCAATAATAAAAAACTAGAAAATAATGATCTTATATTGATTGATGCTGGTTCTGAATGGGATTATTATTCTGCAGATATTACTAGAACTTGGCCAGTAAATGGAAGATTTTCTTCTGAACAAAAAGATATATATCAATTAGTTTTAGAAGCTAACTCAAAAGCAATTGAAGAATGTAAGGTTGGTAATACAATAAATGAACCTCACATGAAAGCTCTTACAACAATGGTAGAAGGGTTGATTGATTTGAAAGTGCTTAATGAATCTGTTGAAGAAATAATTGAACAAAGACTATATTTCCCCTTTTACATGCATTCAACTTCACATTGGTTAGGCTTAGATGTTCATGACGCAGGTAATTATAAAGACTTAGAAGATAATTTCACTAAATTAGAGGCAGGAATGGTTCTCACAATAGAACCCGGGTTATATTTTGGTGATATGGCTCAAAATATAACTAAAAATTATAAAAACATAGGTATTAGAATCGAAGACGATATCTTAATTGATAGTTCAGGACCAATTAATCTATCAAAAGATATACCCAAAGAAATTACAAAACTTGAAAAATAATAATATCTAAGACTTATCTGTCTTGAACAGATCCATCAAAACCAATAGGGGTGTCCAATATTTTGGGATTCTCTCCTAATGTCAAGCTTTTTTCATTAATCTCAATCCCTAATCCTGGAGTATCAGGAACAATAAGGTATCCATCTTGAAGCTTAATAGGATTAACAATTAGATCCTTTTTAGGAGGCTTATCTTCTCCAGTGTATTCTTGTAAAGCAAAGTTTGGAATAGATGCATCCAGTTGAACACAAGCAGCTGTGGAAATGGGAGAAAGAGGATTATGCGGGATAACCTTTACATGATGAGCTTCAGCCATTCCAGCAATTTTTTTACAACCACTTATTCCAGCAGCTAAGCATAAATCTGGTCTAATATAGCTTGTAGCTTTTGCTTCAAGTAGCTGTTGAAATTCAAAAATACTTGTAAATCTTTCACCAGTAGCTATAGGAATATTACAATTATTTTGTATTTCAGCCATTAAATTAGGCGAATCTGGAAGCATAGGATCTTCATAAAAAAATGGAGAAAATTCTTCTAACCTTTTGCCAAGACTTATCCCTTCTGTAGGGCTCATTTGTCTATGAATTTCTACACAAATATCCACTGAATCTCCAAGTGCCTCTCTTACTGCTCCTACATTTCTTACAGATTCATTTGCCCATTCAGTAAATGATTTATGTAAGTAAAAATCTTCATTGTAAGGGGAAAATCTTACTGCGGTAAAACCTCTATCTGCTGCCTTTTTGGCGTCTTCAACCAAAGCATCAGTTGTTCCTTTTTTAGATTTAGATTCTGGATTGTACATACCCACATGCATGTAACATCTAACTTTATCTCTTGTTTTTCCTGAAAGTAATTCATAAATAGGAACACCATGCCTTTTTCCTTTAATATCCCACAATGCTATATCTATAGCTGATAAGGCACCCTGAACAACCGAGCCCATAAAATGACTTGATCTATATAACCATTGATAATGATGCTCTATTAATGAAGGATCTTTTCCAATAAGATAAGGTTCCATAGTTTCTATCATTGTTTTAGTTGGCCTTTGCCAACCATGCACTCCACCTTCACCAATACCAACTGTTCCATCTTCACAATAAATTTTAAGTAGAAGCCATCTATCCCATAAAATTGTTTCTAATTTTTCAATCTTAGTTTTTTTCATAATCCCTCATTTAACTCTTACGTATGATAAGTATATTCCTATTCCCAAACCAAGCATAGATACTGGTTGATAAAAAAATTGATACCACCAGTTCATATATAAAGTAAATATTGAAGAAAACGTGAAAAATATAACTAACCACAAAGATAATGTACTTGTAGCGGCTATAATAGGAAAAATTTTATTAATTTTTTTCCTAGCTAATTTTCTAACTAATTCGCCATTAACTGCTCCAAATAAAACAAGAAAAATTAGAGTCATAATTCTTAAAAACATGAGAGCTGTAGATTGAATATTTCCTAATAAATCAATATTCAAAGTAAGAATTATAACTATCGAATAAATAAAACCCATTATCAAAGAAAATATATGAGATATTGAGAATACTCTTACAACATCAAATATTGAAATATTAAGAATATCTGGCTTACCAATAGAACCACAATCTTTACACTTTATGCCAACATATGAGTCTGTTGTACATTTATTACAAATAGGTTTATTGCACCTTGAGCAATTAAGTACTGTCTCGATATTTTTATGATTATAACAAAGTTGCATTTATATTTTATCTCTATCAAAAATTATTCTAAAAAATAAAGTTTTAAGATTAATCCTACTATAATTTCTATCACCTAAAGTTCTTGTAAATATTAATAATGATAAAAGCAAAATTAGAATGTATAACTCGTTAAGGTAATATAAATCAAAAAATAAGTTTAAATAATTAGAATCGTAATACAATACAACAGGAGTAAACAGAAAGCTTAATAACCATGGAAGCGAACTATCTTTAAATTTTTGGCAAGCCCAAAAAATTAGAAATAAAAACAATAGTAATAAAAATAATTTAAAACTTAAACCAATAATTATTCCTATAGAAATTGCTAATCCTTTCCCTCCTCTAAAGCTTAGGAATATTGACCAATTATGCCCCATAATCAAAAAAAATAAAAAATAAAAATAATCTTGAAAATAGATTTGTAATAAAAAAGAAGGCAAAGCTCCTTTAATAATCACGTCTAAAAAAAGAATATATATAACTTTATCAAAAGTTATATAACTATAAATATTAGACAATCCTGAATGCTTAGTTCCTTCAAGTAATATATTTTTTTTTAGAAAATACTTTGCAAATAAATACGATGTAGGTAAGGATCCAATTAAGTATAAAAATACGGGAATAAAAATAACTTCAATCATAAGATTACTTAAGAGCTCTCAGTAATTTTTCATACTCCTTTTGATTAATACCATTATTAGAGTCTATTTCTATACCTTTGTGAAATCCATGAAAATCACTTCCTCCAGAATTAATTAGTTTGAGCTTTTTTGAAATTTCTAATAATTCTTTTTGTCTTGATAAGCCATATCTTGGAGATGAGACTTCTATTCCATTTAGGCCCATAGTTTTCAATTCATGTAGATCATTGAAAAAGGTTTTATTATTTATGTTTGGATGAGCGTATATTGAAATTCCTCCTGCAGACTTAATTACTTCTATTGCTTCTTTTATTCCTAATCTTGGTTCTCTTATTTTTCCTAATATTTCACTTGATATGAATCTATCAAACGCTTCATTTACACTTGAGGCATACCCATGATTTATCAAAACATGAGCTATATGAGGTCTGCCTATGGAACCTTTTGCCAAACTTAACACCTCATCATAGGATATTTTTATTTTTTGTTTATTGAGATGATTTATTATTGTTTTGACAGTATCTTTTCTTTTACTTTGCAATTCATCTACCAATCTTGAAATATGCAAATTATTAAAATCTATAAATAGCCCTATAATATGAATTTCTTTACCTTTCATAAAGGAAGAGAATTCTACACCTGGAATAATTTCTAAATTATAATCTCGTTCCTTAACAATTTTTGATGCTTCAATATTACCTAAAAAAATATCATGATCTGTGATAGCTATTTTAGTGAAATTTGCTTCTAAAGATTTTTTTATAATGGATTCGGGTGTGTGTATTCCATCAGAATAATCTGTATGGATATGTAAATCTGCAAACATCAAATAATTATTTCTTTATCTATTCTAATTATAGATACTGCTTTTTTCGTAATTGTGTCAGTTTCTATGAGAACAGAATTAAAAATCATTTCACCTTTTTCTACGGGAGTCATTCTATTTCTTTTACCGTTAAAAAATCTTGATATCGAAGCATCCTTATCCATTCCTAATATACTATTTTTTGCTCCTACCATGCCTAGATCAGAAACAAAGGCTGTCCCCGATGGTAAAATTTTATTGTCACTTGTGGCTACATGAGTATGAGTTCCAACTAATGCTGATATTTTCCCATCCAAATACCAGGCCATAGCAGCTTTTTCAGAAGTAGCTTCAGCATGAAAATCTATAAAAATTGGTACATTTGTTAGTTCATCTAACACAGAATTAATAGAATCAAAAGGAGAATCTATCTTACCCATCCAAACTGATCCTAATAAATTAATTACAGCCAAGTTATTATTAAAATAAATTCCAGTTCCAGGTTTATTAGTGGGATAATTATTAGGCCGTAATATTTTAGAGTTGATTTTATCAAGTTCATCAAATATATCAGGCTTATCCCAAATATGGTTACCAGAGGTTATAACATCAACTCCCGAATCAAAAAATTCTTTGGATGTTTTTTGGGTGAGACCAAATCCTCCTGCTGAATTTTCTCCTTGAGCTATAACAAAGTCTATATTTTCATTTTTTATAATTTCAGGTAAAACAATTTTAAGAGTTTTTCTACCACCTTTTCCAACGATATCTCCGATCATTAAGGTTTTCAAATTTTCTCCTAACTATAATCTCCTGTAGTTTCCACAGCTCTAGTTTCTCTGATAACAATTATTTTAATTTGACCTGGGAAATTCAACTTTTCTTTTACTTCAGAAGAAATCTCTCTTGCAAGAGATGAAGCCTTTATATCATCAATAGCTTCTGGATTAACCATAACTCGAATTTCTCTTCCTGCTTGAATCGCAAAACATTTTTCAACTCCATCAAAACTAAGAGCTATTTCTTCTAATGCAGTTAGTCTCTCAATGTATCTTTCCAAAGAATCATTTCGTGCACCAGGTCTAGCAGCACTGATAGCATCAGCTGCCGCAACAACATAACTTTCAGCTGAAGACATTTCTCTGTCGTGGTGTTCTCTAATTGCAGTTACAATTTTAGGAGGCAAATTATTTCTTTCCGCAATGTCTGCTCCAATTTCTGCATGAGGTCCCTCAATTTCATGAGTTAGTGCCTTACCTAAATCATGAAGAAAACCAGCAGTTTTACAAATTTCTGGATCAAGACCTATTTGAGCTCCAAGCATGCCTGCAAATCTTCCTACTTCAATCGAATGTTGTAGAACATTTTCACCATATGAATATCTGTATTTTAATCTTCCCATAAGTTCAACAATTTCATTATTTAAGCCTTTTATATTAGCTTCAAAAATTGCTTTTTGACCTGCATTTCTAACTTCTCTATTAACTTCATTTTTAGATTTTTCTACTAATTCTTCAATTCTTGCTGGATGAATTCTTCCGTCCTTAATTAATGAATTAATTGCCAAAACTGCAGTTTGTTTTCTAATTGGATCGAAACAAGAAACAGAGATAGATTTAGGCTCTTCATCAACAATTAAGTCTACTCCTGTAAAGTTCTCAAGAGCTCTAATATTTCTACCTTCTCTACCTATAATTCTCCCTTTCATTTCTTCATTAGGGAGTTCAATTGAAGAAACAGATGATTCTCCAACAACTTCTGATGCATATCTTTGCATAGATGCAGCTAATATTTCTTTAGCTTTATTATCTGCAGATGCAAGCATCTCACTTTCAGCTTCTTTATAAAGTTTAGCTAATTCAAATTCTATGTTCTTATTTGTATTATCAATTAGTACTTCTCTAGCTTGATCAGCAGAGTAATTAGAAATTTTTTCTAGTTCAATTTGTTGTTCAGATTCAATTTTTTGAATCTTTTCTCGTTCTAAATTAAGAGAATTATCCTTTTTCTCAACATTTTCTGTTTTTCTTTTAATTTCAGCATTTTGTTTTCTTAAGTTTTCTTCTCTTGTTTCTAATTGTGTTTCTAGTCTTTGTAAGTCTCTTCTGCTATTATTAATTTCACCTTGGGCTGAACTCTTTATTTGTAAAGCATTTTCTTTTGCTTCAACTAAAATTTCCCTACTTCTAGATTCAGCTCTTCTTATTTGTCCTTCAACAGCATCTTTTGTTCTTCTCAATTCTCCACTAACCGTAAATATTCTTATGAAGTAACCTAAAAGACCAAAAATGAGGCCTGATACTAAAATACTAATGATAACCGTTAGGATCATACTCATAATGACCTCCAGTTATTCTATTTTTTATATTTTTTCTAAATATTTATTTTAATTTTCTATTTTCATTATATCTTAAATATGCAAATTCATAATAAATCGATACAATTTGTTCAGAAACGTAACAAAAATATAAAATTTTATTAAAGAAAGCCAAAAAAATGAAATATCAAGAAGGAATACTAGATGGATTAAAGATTTTAGATTGTAGCCAAATTTTAGCTGGTCCATTTTGTTCAATGATCCTTGGAGATATGGGGGCTAAAGTTATAAAAATTGAGAAACCAAATGGTGGAGATGATATTAGAACTTGGGGTCCTTTTATAAATGGAGAATCCGTGGGATTTATGAATTTAAACAGGAATAAAGAATCAATTGTCATAGATTTCAAAAATCCTGAAGGTATTAAGATTATGAAAAAATTAGTGGAAAATTCTGATGTAATTTTAGAAAACTACAGAACAGGGACTATGGAAAAATTAGGTCTTGGGTATGAAGATTTGAAAAAAATTAATAATAAAATTATTTATTGTTCAATCTCTGGCTTTGGCAGAACAGGTCCTTACTCTAAGAGAGCTGGTTTTGATTTAGTTGCTCAAGGTATGAGCGGTTTAATGAGCATCACTGGGCATCCAGGAGGAGCACCGGCAAAAGTAGGCGTTCCTGTAGCTGATTTAAATACAGGAATGTTTGCCTTATCAGCTATACAAGCAGCATATATAAATTTACTAAAAAATGGGGAAGGACAATACATTGAAGTTTCTCTTTTAGAATCAGCTTTAGCTTATACAGTTTGGGAATCAACAGGTTTTTTTGAAAATGGAGAAATTCCAGAACCACTAGGATCATCTCATAGAGTTTCAGCTCCATATCAAGCATTAAGAACAAAAGATGGATACTTAAACGTTGCTGCTCCTAATCAAAGTAATTGGGAAAGATTGTGTGATGCTATTGATAGAAAAGATATCAAAGAAAAAGATATATTTATTGATAATGTTTCTAGAGTAAAAAATAGATCTGAATTAGAAGTTGAACTTGAAAAAACATTTTCTAAAAAAACTAGAGAGGAATGGATAAAAATTTTAGATACTGCTGGTGTGCCATGTGGACCAATCTATGACATAAAAGAAGTTTGGAACGATGAACAAATAAAATTTAGAGATATGAAGATTGAATTAAATCATCCAAAAACTGGTAAACATAATAATATTGGAGTAGTAGCTAAATTTTTAGAAAAACCAAGTTCTCTTAGAACACCTTCTCCACTCTTGGGAGAACATACTGAAAAAATCTTACTTGAAAATGGTTATTCAAAAAAAGAGATATCAGATTATAAGAAAAATGGAGCTATTTCTTAGTTGATTTATTTTTTGAAAAAAGTCTTTTTCTTTTAACAGCTTTATAATAAGCATAGGCAATGAATATTATAAAAAGGAATATTAAAATCCCAAATAATATTTCGTCATAATAGCCAACTTTGCCATGAAGGATAATTATATTTTTCATTTATTAATTTTTTCTAAGATTATTTTTCTAAATTCAGAATAACTAATACTTTGAATATTGTTAAATTCTTCAGGTAAATTTTCTATTATCAATGGCTTGCTTATAACATTTATTTTGTTATTAGTTATTTCGTAGATTGAAGGATTCCCATTATTAAGCCACAAGCTTCCGCCCAATTTTTTAGGAAAAGTATTTTTTTTTGCTCTTCCCATTAAGAAAAATATATAATTATTCTCATTACTGAAAGAAATATTCTGCTCATTCTTACTGATCAATTCATCAAAATAAGTCTTTGAAAATGTTATAAAGATTATCTCTCCTTTCTTTGAAGAACCAATAAACTTTTCTACAATTTCAAATTTTAAGCTTATATAATTTTCTTCTTCAACAGAATATTCTATTTTTTCATCTAGATATGTAAGATTTAATACTCTATCTGAAGACTCAATTATTGATGATAAATCAGTAAAATCTTTATCTTGTATTTCACGGGAAGGAGGTACATGACAATAAATAAATAAAAATAAAGTTAATAAAAGACATATTTTGGTATATTTGCTCATAGTAACTATTTTATTTTAAAAAATAATATTATATTTTCATAAATACCTACAAAATGAAATCTTTTATGGAGGAATCAAATATGGCTAAAAGAATTAATAGAGCTATAGAATTACTAGAAAATGATCAACCAATCTACTATGCGGGATTACATTCCTTTTCAAAAGACTTTCTTACATACGAACAAGGTAAAAAAGATTCAAAAATTTGGGCAGATTATATTAATATCGGAATGGAACATGGATCATTTGATATGGGAGGCCTAGAAGCCTATATGCAAGGATTAGTTGACGGAGGCCCAACTCCATCAGGTCATGTTACTCCAACGGTAATTATAGAATTACCTGTACAGGGGGAAAGTGGAGAAATTATTAGATATAACTCTTGGCAAATAAGACAGATTTTAGCTAGAGGAGTTCATGGTATTTTATTATGTGAAGCATCTTCTCCAGAGGCAGTTTCTGCTTTCGTTGAATCTTGTAGATATAAATTAAATGATCAAGGAGTAGGTTTCGGTCTAAAGGATGGAACTAGGGGAGTAGGATCAGAATTTATGGCCAAATTAAAGTGGGGATTAGAAGATAATAACGAATATATGCAAAAAGCTGATCCGTGGCCCCTAAATCCAAATGGGGAGCTGTTATTAGGTCTAAAAATTGAAACATTAGAAGGATTAAATAATTGTGAACAAATATTAAGCGTACCTGGCATTGGATTTGCAGAGATGGGGCCTGGAGATATGTCAATGTCTATGAAAATAAATAGAGTAAAAGGATCAAAGCCAGATCAAAGAATTATTGATGCTTCTAAGAGAGTAAAAGCAGCTTGTGAAAAAAATAATGTAAGATTTTTAAGCGAAGGAACTCCAGAAAATATAAAAGAAGTTATAGATTCAGGAGCAAGAGTTATAGCTGGTCAGAGCGAAGAAGCAGCAAAAATTGGTAGAAAGTATACAAATAGAAAAATGAAGGTTTAAAATTACCTTATATCACAATCTATTTTATTTTTTTTACAATAATCTTCAAACCATTCTATAACTTCAATATGATATGGAATCCCATCTTTGGACCTTTTGACATATTCTTCGTTTTCTAGATATCCTGCATATACAACTCTTTCATATCCAGTAGCTGGTTTAGATTCAATAATTCTTCTTAACAACGCATCCATATCAGTCTTAAACTTTCCTACATCAGTAAATGCATCAATAGAATATGCAACAAAAAAATCTGACCCTTGATGATCGTTAAATATAGCTGGTCCTGCACCAGATAATATGTTTGTCATCATTTCTCCTACAAATCCTAAGCCAAATCCTTTATGTGATCCGTTTTCTCTTGTCCCTCCAAAAGGTAATAAATGATATTGACCTTTATCTGGAGTTTCAATTTCTTCCATAATCGGTTCTCCATCTTCATCTGCAATCCAGGAAGGTAATAATTTTGCACCTGTTCTTCTGGTAAGTTCAATCTTATTACCAGCAACTTGAGAAGTTGCAATATCAAAAAGAAAAGGGGGCATTTCATCTGCAGGAGCAGCCCAAGCTACAGGATTTGTTCCTAAAATGGGTTCAGATCCCCAAGTTGGAAGAGTCTGTTTTGCAGGGCTACCTGTAAAACAATGACCAATCATATCTTCATCAACAGCTTGTAATGGATAATATCCACATCCCGCTAAGTGACCTGTATTAAAAACAGAAACAGATCCCATTCCATATTTTTTTGCTTTTTCTATTGCCATTTCCATAGCTAATGGTCCGGTTTCTGTACCTAATGCACCATCTCCATCGATTTTTGCAGTAGTAGGTGATTCTTTGACTATTTTAATATTAGGAGTAGGATTATTTTCCCCTGAATCGTATCTATTTAGATATAGCCTTAAGCCGTTTGATATTCCATGACTTTCAACTCCTCTCATATCATTTCCTATAAGAACGGATGCTGTATTATCTGCACCTTTTTCAGAAACTCCAGAAGCCATTAAAACTCTTTTTGTCAGATCATATATTTCAGATTCAGAAATAAAAATTTTATCTTTATCAGGGACCTTAAATCTTTCTAGCATTATCTCAACTCACAATCAATACCAATTTCATTACAATGATTTTCAAACCATTCTATAACTTCCTTATGATAAGGTATTCCCTCTTCAGATCTCTTTAGGTATTCTTCACTTTCTAAAAATCCTGCATAAACAACTCTTTCATAACCAGAAGCTGGTTTGGATTCTACAATTCTTTTTAGTAGTTCATCCATATCCTCTTTAAATTTATTGGTATCAGTAAAAGCATCGATTGAATAAGCTGCAAAAAAATCTGATCCTTCATGTTTTAATAAAGGAGCTGGTCCCATTCCAGATAATTCATTGGTCATAATTTCAACTACCATTCCAAGGCCAAAACCTTTATGAGAACCATTTTCTCTTGTCCCTCCAAAAGGAAGTAAATGGTAATTTGATTCCCCGTGCCTTCCTTGTCTTTCAGGAGCTTCGACTTCATCTAAAATGGGATCACCGTTTTTATCTGTTATCCATCCAGGAAGAAGCTTTGCACCAGTTCTTCTTGCTAAGCCAATTTTATTTGAAGCTATTTGAGTTGTTGCAATATCAAATAAAAAAGGAGGCATTTCTTTTGTTGGAGCTGCCCATGCTACAGGATTCGTTCCTAATATTGGTTCAGATCCCCATGTAGGTACAGTTAACCCTGCCCCACCTGAGGTCATCGCTTGCCCTATCATATCTTTTTCAACAGCTTGAAGTGGATAGTATCCACAACCAGCTAAATGACCAGTATTACTGACTACAACAGCTCCCATTCCATACTTTTCCGCTTTTTCTATTGCCATTTCCATAGCGATTGGGCCTATTTCAGCTCCAAGTCCTCCATCTCCATCTATATTTGCTGTTGTTGCAGATTCTCTAACGATTTTTATATTTGGTTTTGAGTTATAGTTACCAGAAGCATAATTTTCAACATATAGCCTTAACCCGTTTGATACTCCATGAGTTTCAACTCCTCTAAGGTCATTACCTATAAGAACCGAAGTAGAGTTTTTAGCTCCTTCATCGCTAACGCCAGAAGCTTTTAATATGTTTTGAGTAACTTCAGTTATTTTTTCAACTGGAACATAAATCTTATCTTCATCTGGAACTTTAAATCTATCTAACATCTTATTCTCTCCTTATTACTATTTCCTATAAATCAATCTAAATCCTAAATTACCTGTAGAGGAATCAGGTGTATTTTCGGTTCTAGCCGCAACTCTGTATCTATTACAGTATGAATCATTACATAAATATGATCCACCTTTCATAACCTTACTCGTTCCAAATTTTGGTCCTGAAGGATTTAGTCTAGTTTCTTTTCTATCATTAGAGTGATAAGAAGAAGAAAACCAATCACTGCACCATTCCCAAACATTACCTGATGTGTCATAAATATCAAAATTATTTGGTTTAAAAAAGTCTACAGGAGAAGTGCCTAGCCATCCATCGTCTAATGTATTTTCATTAGGAAAATTTCCATCCCAAATATTACATTTATTGAAAAGTTCTGAACCATCGTCACCCCATGCATATAATTTTTGCTCTAACCCTCCTCTTGCAGCGTATTCCCATTCTGCTTCAGTAGGTAAATCTTTACCTATCCAATTTGAATATGCATTTGCATCATTCCATGAAACATGCACAACTGGATGATTTTCTAATCCATCTAAACTAGAATCATTTCCATAAGGATTTCGCCAATTTGCTCCATCTATTTTCCACCACCATGGGGCATTAGATACGGATTCTTTAACTTCATTTTTTGTTTTTTCTGAAACTAATTGATAAAAAACAAAAGACCAACCATAGCTTTCAGCTTCGGTCTTATAATTTGTACTTGAGCAAAATCTTTCAAACTCTAAATTTGTTACCGGAAATTTATCCATATAAAATTCATCTATTTCTATTTCTCTTACAGGTCCTTCGCCATCAGATAAAAAGCCTAGATCATAACTAGTTCCCATTAAAAATTTACCTGATTCAATTAATTTCATATTCTTGAAATCACTTATGTTATTTTTGCTAAGAGATTCATTGAATTTTATTAATTCTGGTCTCTCACTTTTAGGTGAACAGCAATTTTTTTCTGACATGTTATTTATTTCTTTTTTGATATTTACTTTAAATTGATTTATGTCTATATTACATATATCACTAAGAGGGAGTAAAGACATGAAAATTGAATCTATAAATACATATGTTGTAGATGCTGGGTGGAGACCTTGGCAATTTACGGAAATTAAAACTGATTCTGGTATAACTGGTTATGGTGAGATGTCAGATGGAAGAAATCCTTGGGGGATAGTCGGAACAGTAGAAGATTTTAAGCCTTTACTAATAGGAAAAGACCCCTTAAATATTCAAGCTCTTTTTTGGGATTTACAAAGAATGGCCATACAATCAAAAGGTGGAATAGCATCAAAAGCTGTTGCAGGAATTGAATTAGCTTTATGGGATATAAAAGGAAAACATCATGGAGTCCCTGTTTATGACCTCTTTGGAGGTAAACTTAGAGATAAACAAAAAATTTACTGGTCTCATTGTGGAACTTCAAGAGCAAGAGATTACGAAATATTGGGCGTAGATCCATTAAATTCAAGGCAGGATGTTATAAATTTAGGTAAAGAAGTTGCAGACAAAGGTTACACTTCTTTGAAAACAAATATCATAGTCAGACCTGACTCTCCGCTTTCTCATCCACCTAAAGAAACTTATGTTTTTTTTGGTGGCTTTGGTGGTGGTGCAGGGTCAACTGATCAGGGATTAGAATATACAACAGATAAACAAACTTTCATTAATTATGAATTATTGGATGTAATTGAAGATCATATTAGTGCTCTACAAGAAGGTTCACAAGGTAAGGTCACAATAGGACTTGACCTAAATTTTAATTTTAAACCTCAAGCTGTAAAGAAAATTTGTAACCGTTTAGAAAAATATAATATGATGTGGGTAGAAATAGATATGTATGAACCTGATGGTCTAAGAGAAATAACAGATTCAACTGACATTCCTATTACTTCAGGGGAGAATCTACTTGGAGTAACTGACTATAGGCCTTATTTTGATAAAAGATCAATGGATGTTGCAATGATAGATATCCCATGGCAGGGTTTTATAAACTCAAAAGAAGTTGCATCTCTAGCAGCAAGTCATCAAATTAATGTAGCTCCTCATAATTATTATTCTCATCTTTCTACTATGATCTCTTTAAATCTATGTGCTAATATTCCAAACGTAAGAATAATGGAAATAGATATTGATGATGTCCCATGGAAAGATGAAATGATTGGGGGACCGTTAGATATAAAAAATGGTGTTGTGGATATTCCAACTGGACCAGGTTGGGGTGTAGATATAGACACTAGTATCTTTGAAAAACACGCTTGGCAAAAAGGTAAAGGTCCAGGATATTTATCTTTGCCTAAATAAAAATAAATAAAAAATAGTTAAAATGGAGATGATTATGGAAATGCCTAGAAAAAATAAAGTAAAAGAAAAATTACAAAGTGGACAAAGAGCTTATGTTGCCTCAGGGAATTCTCATGCAACAGATATAGATGCATTTGGACATGCGGCTGTAGAAGCTGGGATTGACGGTATTTGGCTGGAAGGAGAGCATGGATTAGTTGGTCCTAATAATGTTGGAGACTTAACAAGAGCTTGTGATCTTTGGGGATTAACTTCAATAGTTAGAATAAATGAAAATTCTCAAGGGCAAATATATAGAACTTTAGACTTAGGTGCTCAAGGGATTGTAGTACCACATGTAAATACTAAAGAAGAAGCTGAAAATGTTGTTGCAGGTGGTAAATTTGCACCTATTGGCCAAAGAGGAATGTATGGATCTAGGCAAGGATTTGGAGTTCCTAATTTTTTTGAAGTAGCTAATGACTTAAGTTTATTAATTGTCTTAATTGAAGATATTGTTGCTGTTAAAAATCTTGATTCAATTCTTGAGGTAGATAATATTGACGTTTTTTTTGTAGCTCCTAGTGATTTAGCTCAATCAATGGGATACATTAATGATCTACAAAATAAAGAAGTTATAAACACAATTGACGGTGCTTTAAATAAAATAATTGATTCAGGAAAAACAGCTGGAACTATGTGTAACTTAAGTAATACAAATAAATTCTCTAAAATGGGAGTCAAATTCTTTTTTGCTGGAACGGGAGAATGGATGGCAAATGGAGCTAAGCAATTTGTAGATGCTGGAGAAAGTTAATTTTGAAGCGAAATTTTTTAATTCTAATAGTTTTGATATTAGCTTTTGGGTGTAGAGGAGGAGGAGCAAATCCTTCTAATAATGTATCTATACCTATAATTGAGCCTACTCCTTCAGATATGTACTGCCAGAACCAGTATTACGTTGAATCATACCCTCAATTAGAAACTCTAAACTTAAATCCATTGACTTTAGATGAAACTGGAATTGAGTACTTCGTATTTGAGGAAGGAAGTGAAGAAAAACCTAACTTAGATTACTTAGTAACAGCCAAATACACCGGTTGGCTCGAAAATGGATGTGTTTTTGATTCATCATATACAAGAAATGCTGAATCAGTTTTCCCTCTTGCAAGAGTAATTCAAGGGTGGCAAATAGGCCTTGGAAAAGTTGGTAAGGGTGGCAAAATTTTGATTAAGATTCCACCGGAATTAGGATATGGCATTCAAGGAGCACCTCCAAGAATCCCTGGGAATAGCATATTGTTCTTTTATGTTGAACTAAGTGATATTCAAACTTTAGAAAGTTATATAGAGTCTCAGGAAAAAGAAGAAAGTACTTCAAAATAAAGGAAATATATGAAAAGCCCAAAAATTAAAGATATAAAAGTTATATTTACAGAACCAGATAATATAAGGTTAATTATTGTCAAGATATTGACAGATCAAGATGGTTTATATGGCGTTGGATGTGCAACCTTTACACAAAGGCCAAATCCTGTGAAATATGCTATAGAAGATTATTTGAAGCCTTTTTTGATTGGAAAAGAAGTAAGTAATATTGAAGATATTTGGCAATCATCTTATGTTTCTTCATACTGGAGGAATGGGCCTGTATTAAATAACGCTCTATCAGGAGTTGATCAAGCTTTATGGGATATAAAAGGCAAAATGGCAAATATGCCTTTGTATGATCTTTTTGGAGGGAAAACCAGAGAAGCTGCAGCTGTTTATGTTCATTCTTCAGGTGATTCAAATGAAGAAGTTGGTGATAAAATGCAAGCATTTATTGAACAAGGATTCCATCACATAAGAGTTCAAGTTTCAACACCTGGTTACTCAACTTACGGTAATAAATCAGCTAAAGCTGGTGATAAAACCTTAAATAACAATGATCCTAAATTAGGTCCCATTCCAGTTACCAAGAGATTAAAGGATTATAGTGATGGGAAGTTATATGCTCACCCCGGTGGAGTATTTGAGCCAAAACCATACCTTAGATCAGCTTTATCTTTATTTGAATATATAAGAGACCGGTTTGGATATGGGATAGAAATCTTACATGATGTTCATGAAAGAATTCCACCAATATTGGGAGTATGGTTTGCAAAAGAAGTTGAAAAATATCAACTCTTCTTTTTGGAAGATTTATTTAGCCCTGAAGATAATGAATACTTTAGTATGGTCAGAGCTCAAAGTTCCACTCCAATAGCTATGGGAGAACTTTACAGCTCACCTCATGAAATAATACCAATGATTAAAAATCGATTAATTGATTTTATAAGGATACATATATCAGATATAGGAGGCTTAACTCCTGCAAAAAAAATCGCTGCAATGGGAGAGATATTTGGAGTTAGAACAGCTTGGCATGGCCCGGGAGATACTTCACCGATAGGCCACGCAGCAAATTTAGCATTGGATCTAAGTTGTTATAACTTTGGAATACAAGAATATTCAATTTTTGGAGAAAATACTAAAGAAGTTTTTCCAGGTTGTCCTATAGTAAAAAAAGGTATGATGTGGTCCAATGATAAACCTGGCCTAGGAATTGACATTGATGAGAAATTAGCTAAAAAATTCCCATTTAAGGAAAGAGAATACGGTGGAGCTTGGGATACAGTCAGAAGAGCAGATGGATCTATGGTAAAACCTTAAATAAAATATCCATTTAGTTCAGTTACTTCTTTTCTTTTATCAAAAGCTAAATTTCCATTTACAAAAACTTTATTTATACCAACTGACAAAATTTCAGGATCTTCAAAAGTAGCTAAATCATTTATTTCCTCAGAATCAAATATCACCAAATCAGCAAAATTATTTTCTTTGATTTCACCTCTACCTTTTAGGCCAATTTTATCTGCAGGCAGTTTAGTCATACGATTAATTAGAAGTTCAATGGGTATGTTAAACCTTCTTCGTAATCTTCCAAGTATCCTAGTAAAACAACCATATGCCCTAGGATGAAGGGTTTGACCAGTTGGAACAGAGTCTGAACCTACAACATAATCAGGTCTTTGTAGTAAATTCATTATATCTTCTTCAACCTGCCTCCATTTTGAAATACTTTGTGGAGGTATTACTCTGAAGCCACAGTTTAATTTAGTTCGATACATTATATCCAACACATGCTGAATAGGAGATAAGTTGTCTTTTTTTGCTCCATCAATAACACTCAGCCCTGCATAATCATGCATATCTTCTCTACCAATTGATGTCCACATAGCGCCTTCAATATCATGCCTAGGAGCATTCTTTAATAATTCTTTTTCCCAATAATCTCTTTTTTCTTGATCAGCTAGAATAGACATAATATTATCGATACCACCAAGATGAAAATCACCAGGAAAAAAGATTAAAGGAATAGTACACCCAACTGGATAAGAATAAGTTTCCATCGTAATATCTACACCTTCTTTTTTTGCTTTTTCTACGGGCTCTAGCAGAACATCTATTTGACCTGCTGTTTCTTCAACGGTTCTGTAATGCTCAACTAATAATGAAACTTCTGATCTTCTAGCAACTTCTATGGCTTCCAAAATACCTCCATTGGCAAAAGCTCTGTGTTTTTCATGACTTCTTAGGTGAACAGAATAAACTCTATTTTTTGATTTTGCGACTTTAGAAAGTTCAATTAATTCTTGAGTATTTGAAAAAGTTTGAGGATAATAATCTAAACCTGTTGAAAATCCTGCTGCACCTTGTTCAAGAGACTCCTCTAACTTATATTTTGCTTTTTTTAGTAAATCTCCCTCTAATGGAATATCATTCATTCCAGTAAGGTTTAACCTCAGTGGCCCATGTCCAGCAAATACAGCCACATTGATTTTACTTTTCTTATGATAAAACTTTTTGGCCGATTCGAATGAAGTACCGTCAAAATCTTCTGGAGGATGACCTAAAATACCTGATAGATAATCTATATGTTTTTTTGATTTAGATTTATCTAAAGGAACTATCCCTATACCATCAGGAGAAAGTATTTCTGTTGTAACTCCCTGAGAAATACCATAAATGTGCTGAGGATCTCTTAGAATATCAAAATCTGCATGGGAATGAGTATCTATAAATCCAGGAGAAACACATAATCCTTCAGCATCAACAATTGTTTTAGCTTCCTGATTTTTTAAGTCTCCAATTGAAATTATCTTATCTCCATTAATTCCAATATCTGATTTTCTTGGTTTACTACCAGTTCCATCAATAATATTTCCATTTTTAATAATTAAATCAAACACGCTTCTCACCTAAAATAATTTTATAAAATAATCATTTATACTATATTACATAAGAAAATAAACAATAATAAATAATGCTCAAACCTGATACTGAAGCTTATATTCCTTCCGTAGTTGAATCTAAATGGCAAAAAAAATGGAAAGATTCAGATATCTACAAAACATTTGATAACGTTCCTTCCAAAAAAAATTGGTATGCATTATCAATGTTTCCTTACCCTTCTGGAGATTTACATATTGGCCATTGGTTTGCATTTACTCCTGCTGACGCTCATGCAAGATTTAAGCGATTAGAAGGATATAATGTGATGCATCCACAAGGATTTGATGCATTTGGCTTACCTGCAGAAAATGCTGCTATAAAAAGAAATATCAATCCCAAAAAATGGACCTTTGACAATATAAATAATATGCAAAAGCAATTTGATATGATGGGGAATTCTTATGATTGGAATCGAAAAGTTGTTACTTGCACACCTGAATATTATAAATGGAATCAAAAATTTTTTATAGATATGTTTAAAAAAGGATTAGCATATCGAAAAAGTGGCCCTGTATGGTGGGACCCTATTGACCAAACGACGTTGGCCAATGAACAAGTAGTAGATGGGAAGTCAGAAAGATCAGGAGCTGAAGTAGTAAAAAAATTAATGCCTCAGTGGTACTTTAAAATTACTGATTACGCTGAAGAATTATTAGATATGAGTAGTCTAGATTGGCCAGAAAAAATCAAACAAATGCAAAGAAACTGGATTGGGAAATCTGAAGGAGTAACGATAAAGTTTAATATTGAAAATTCAGATAAAAAAATTAGTACATTTACAACTAGGATTGACACTATATATGGAGTCACGTTCGTAGTTTTAGCTCCAGAACACCCATTAATTAATGAACTAGCTTTAGACAAAAATAAAAATGTTAAAGAATATATCAAGGAATCTCAAAAATTATCTGAAATAGATAGAACATCCACAATTAGGGAAAAAACTGGTGTTAAAACAGATATCTATTGTATAAATCCAGTCACAAATGAAAAGGTTCCTGTATTTATTGGAGATTACGTGTTGGCATCTTATGGGACCGGTGCTGTGATGGGTGTCCCAGCACATGACGAAAGAGATTTTATTTTTGCAAAAAAATATGATTTACCCATAAAAGTAGTAATATCACCAGATGGCTCTAAAAATCTAGACTTAAAAGAAGCTTTCACTGGAAATGGGATTCAAATAAATTCAAATGAATTTAATGGATTAAGTAATAATGAGGGAAAGAAAAAAATTGCAAATTTAATTGAGGATAAAGGATTTGGTGAAAAAACTATAACTTATCATCTAAGAGATTGGCTAATATCAAGACAAAGATATTGGGGCACGCCTATACCAATGTTTTATGATGATAATAATGAAATTATTCCAGTAGACGAAGAATTTTTACCAGTAATACTTCCCGATGCTAAAGAGTTTATGCCTACTGGGCAGTCTCCTCTAACTCTAGATGAAAACTTTTTATATTTTGATCATCCTAAATATGGAAAATTGAGAAGAGAAACAGATACTATGGATACTTTTATGGATTCTTCATGGTACCATCTTAAGTTTGCAAGTCCGGGTATATTGGATATACCTTTTGAGAAAGAAAAAATTGATCTATGGAGTCCTGTTGATCAATATATGGGTGGAGCAGAACATGCTGTAATGCATTTATTATATGCAAGATTTTTTAACAAAGTTCTTCGTGATCTTGGCTATGTAGACTTTGATGAACCATACAAAAGGTTATTTAATCAAGGCGTAATGCTAGCAAGGCATATGAAAATATCGAAAAGAAATAATCCATTAAACCCTGAACCTTTGGTTGAAAAATATGGAACAGATTCTGTAAGAGCATATTTAATGTTTCTTGGCCCTTGGGATAGGGGTGGTGACTGGTCAGATTCAGGAATTAACGGTGTTTATAGATGGTTACATAGAATTTGGGATATGGTGACCATAAAATATAAAGAAAATAAGATTTCAGAAAAAGAAACCAAAAATTGTAAGCAAATTTCAAATGAAACTACTAAGAATATTCTAAGCGACATGGAAAACTTTAAGTTTAATACTTCAATAGCTTCATTAATGGAATATAGCAATTATCTATCTAAAATAAAAAAAGAAGGTAGCATCTCTAACTCAGACTGGCAAGATTCTTGTAAACGATTATTGATTCACCTATCTCCAATTTGTCCTCATATAACGGAAGAAATTTGGAATATCTTAGGAAATAAAAATTCAATACATTTACAAAACAATCCTACTTTTGATGAGAAATTAATTGAAAAAGATAACTTTACATTAATAGTTCAAATTAATGGGAAATTAAGAGATCAAATAGAGATGACTAAAAATTTATCTCAAGAAGATGTAAAAACTTTAGTATTATCATCAGAAAAAGTTCAAAAAAACATTGATAATAAAACAATTATTAAGGAAATATATGTGAAAGACAAATTATATAACTTAGTTGTTAAGTAATCTTTTCCCATACTCTCAAGCTCGCTGTTTCCCTCGGAGGTGTAAAATTTCTTCCAACTTCAGTATATGAGACTTCAGCTACATATATTTTACCTTTAGAATCTATAGCTATAGAGTGAGGCCAGAGGAATTGATCATGGTTTTCTCCGGGTAATTCTGCTCCTAATTTTTCAATTAATCTTCCATCCTTAGTCCATACTCCAACCGAATGACCAATATTCTTCACACCATATTGAACAGGAGGAGGACCTTGTTCAGCAATATAAATATTACCTTCATCATCTATGGTCGATGCAACGGCTTTATGCACGTGCCATTCTCTAATAAATTCTCCATTAACTGAAAATATTTGCACTCTGTGATTTTCTCTGTCACAAACAAGCATTTCAGTATCACTTATCATATTTACATTATGAGGCAAAGAAAATTCTCCAGGATTAGTTCCTGAAATGCCCCAACTTTTGATAAATTTACCTTCATAATCAAAATGATGAATTCTTGAATTTCCATAACCATCACTAACAAATATTTCTCCTGATGATTTTCTTATAGCAACATCTGTTGGTCTATTGAAAGGCATTCCACTTTCTCTTTCAGATGGATTACCATCACCCAATGTTAGAAGCAGCTCAAAAGATTGATTGAACTTATAAATTTTATGGCCAAAATCATCAACACACCAAATATTATCTTCACCATCAATTCTTACAGAATGGGGTCTTATAAATTTTGATTCTTCCCAAATCTGAAGGTTGGAGCCTTCTAGTATTTTTATATTCCCTAAGGGATCTTCATTTCCCCAATTTGAAATGAGGTCACCAGAACTATTAAATATAAGTAGTGGAATATTACCTCTGTTGTATATATAAACGTTGTCTTTACTATCAACTGCTACACTTGTAGCTTCTCTAAGCCAAATTCCATGTGGAATTTTAGCCCAAAATTTAATTGGTTGGAAGGTAATATTTTTATTCATAATTTTTTCACCATACTATTTATCCTAGGCTTATGTTGGTGGTATTAAGATCTTTTATTATGTTTTTTAAGAATTTATTTTTTAGTAGATCAGGATCGTCATCTATAATTTTTGAAGCAACTTTATTCACGTTTTGAATTAATTCAAAATCTAACGGATCAGCCATTTTATATTCGGGGAATCCACTTTGTTTAGTTTTATCTATTTCACCTGGACCTCTTATCTTAAGATCTTCCTCTGAAAGACTGAATCCATCATTACTTTTTACTATTGCTTCTAACCTTTTAGAAGTTATTTCATTTATTTCATCAGATGAAACTATAATGCACTTAGATTCTTTTTCTCCTCTTCCCACCCGTCCTCTTAACTGATGAAGTTGAGAAATACCAAATCTTTCAGCGGAATTAATAACTATTAATGTTGCATTAGGAATATCAACACCAACTTCAATTAGAGGAGTACTAACTAAGATATCTATTTCCCCTTTTCTTAATTTTTCCATTATTCTTTGCTTTTCTTCTATCTTCATTCTTCCATGCAATAGCTCCATTTTATAATTTGCTAATCTACTAGATGATAATTTTTCAAATTCTTGAATAACCGATGATACTTCAATTTTCTCCGATGTTTCTATATGGGGACAAACATAAAAAACTTGAGATTTTAATTTTAATTCTTTTTCTATATTAGATAAAACTTCTTCAAAATCACTATTTTTCAGCCAATAAGTCTTAACGTCTCTTTTTCTATTAGGCATAGTTTTTATAGTCGATATAGATAAATCTCCATACAAAGTCATATTAAGAGTTCGAGGAATCGGAGTAGCGGACATAGCTAACATATTTGGGATTGGATCTCTTTTAAGTAATAAATTCCTTTGTTCAACACCAAATCTTTGCTGTTCATCTATAACAATCAATCCAGAAAAATTCTTTGAAATTTCCTCTTGAAGTATAGCATGAGTTCCAATTACTATATCTACTTCATTATTAACTATCATTGAGCGAGTTTTATCTTTGATTTTTTGATTTAATGATCCTGTTAGTAATGCTATTTTTTTCTCTTTAGAAAGCTTAAAAACTCTGATGTTTTCATCATTTCCAAACTCTATTGATGCTCCCACTAAATCAGAAATATTAAGGAAATGTTGTTCAGCTAACACTTCAGTTGGTGCTAATAAAATACCTTGTTGATCCTCCATTGCAGTTAGTATTAGAGAAATTAAGGCTATTATAGTTTTACCAGAACCAACTTCACCTTGTAAAAGCCTAGCCATAGGCAATCTACTTGATAAATCTTTCTCAATTTCATTTATAGATTTTTTTTGGTCCAAGGTTAATTCAAAAGGAAGAAATTTACTTACTATTTTATAGTTTTCATTAAAAGACTTAAACAAATAAGATGTAATATTCTTTTCTCTCTGTTTCTTTCTAAATTTGACTGAAATTTGATTTTCAAAAACTTCATGAAAAGCGTAACTTCTAGAGGCTTTTTCTTTTTCTTCAATACTTTTTGAAAAATGTAATTTTTTTATTGAAGATTTTAGAGAATATAGATTATTACTAATTAATACATCATCAGGAATGAATTCTTGAATTTTATCTATTGCATTAGATTTTATTGCTTTTGAAATTCGTGTTTTTATCATTTCTTGAGAAAGCCTCTCGGTAGAATGATAAATAGGTTGTAAATATTGAAATCTTCTTGGATTATCATTAAATATTTCATATTCAGGATTAGTAAATTGTAAAGAATTTCTAAATTTTTTTACTGTACCTGCTATAGCAATATTTTGCCCTACCTTCAGTTCTCGAATTAAGTATGCCATATTAAAAAAAGTTGCCGTGATAGATCCAGAAGAATCTGTGACGATAATTTGGGGAGCATTCATTCTTCTAATCAGTATTTTTTTTGTTATTTTACCTATAACAGTGGCGTTTTGATTTTCTGATAAAAGATTTACCTTTTTTATATTTGTATAATCCTCATATCTAAAAGGAAAATGTAAAATTAAATCTTTAAGATTGTATACACCTATATTTGAAAATTTCGAAGTAAATCTTTTGTTTATAAATGGAACCTGATCAATTGGAGTTTCAAGTGGAAGATTTTTTAATATTAACTCTCTACTGATTTTAGCTTCAGATATTTTAATTTCATAAGTAATTTTAGAAATAAGATTTTTAATCCAAATGTGTCTTTCACCAATTCCTAGGTTTTTATATGATCTATTTTGAATTGGGTATGTACTAAATATCCACTGAATATCAATAAAGTTATTTTTTAAGTAGTTATCTAATCCTAATTCAACAGATTGGTCACTTAATCCAAGATTATATTCTTGAGAAAGAATAGATACTAATTGTTTCAGTCTATCTATCTTTGTAGATCTCACTAATTATTACTCCGTGGTAACAAAACCGATTCCAAATGAACCTGGACCTAAGTGTGTTCCTACAACTGGTCCAAACTCTGAAATAATAATATTTTTTGGATCAATAACTTCCTCTAATTTTTTTATTAGAATATTTGCACTTTCTATATCTCCGCCATGTACTACGAACAAATCTTCTATTTGATTATCCCTAACAATATCCACCAAGTAATCCATTCCTTTTGAAAAAGTTTTGACTTTTGCGACTGAACCAATTTCACCATCAAATCCATTTGCCGAAAGTATAGGCTTAACCTTAAGTAATGAACCCAAGAATTTTTGAGCCTTACCAATTCTTCCACCCTTGGCTAAATATTCTAAAGTAGCACAAAGGCCATAAAATTGAGACTTATCAATCATTTGATTCGCAACACTTGTTAATGCTTCAAGATCTTTTTCTTTTTTTGATATTTTAGAAATATAGTGCACTAAAGCTCCCAACCCTAAAGTACCATTCTTACTATCAATAACTTTTATATTGTCGTTTGACAACTGCTCTTTCGCTTGTAATGCTGAGGAATATGTTGCACTCAGTTTTGATGAGATATGAATTGAAATTATACTATCATGAGACTTTAATACATTTTCATAAGTTTCTAAGAAAGTACCTACAGAAGGCTGAGAAGTAGTTGGGTGAAACTCTGAACTAATTAACTTTGGATAAAATTCAGAGGTATCCAAATTTACTCCATCAATAAAGGTTTCATCACCAAAATGCACATTAAGTGGAACAACAAATATTCCATTATCTTTTGTGACTTTATTTGGTAAATCTGAAGTGCTATCAGTGACTATTGCTATTTTTGACATAATTCCCTCTTATTCTGCTAATAATAGATAATTATAGTATGATTGATTACCATCCACAATAACAACCTCTTTGTCAGTAAAATTATCTAATATCTGATTTTCTAATTTATCATAATTATCTAAAATTGATTCATGTCCTACAAAAATCGTCAAGATTTCATTTCTTTTAAGTAAATCTCTGGAAACACTAACTAATGCTTTTTCAGGTGATGTATGAGTTTCATAAATCTTGTCATTTATTGTAGAAAAAAAATCATCTTTCTTGAGATTTTTACCATCAAAAACAACATCTCTAGTAGACACTGTTACAAAAGCCTCCTCAATATCTAAAAGACTATCTTCCATGTCTTTAATATTTGATTCATATGAGCTTGATTGATCATATGAAAAAATTGAAGCTATACCTTGTTGAATCGAGCTTGTGTTTACCATATGAATATTATTATTTTCACTTAGTTCTATTAATTGCTTAACTGTGGTTGCTATATTTGAATTATTAGGCAGTATGATAATATCTTGAGACTTAATTTTATCTATTTCTTCCATTATAGTTTTGATGCTAGGATTATTTTTTGAACCCCCTTGAATAATATGAACTCCATCCCCTCCAGTTTCAAAAAATGCATCAATTATTCCATCTCCATCACATATAGATATTATTGAAGTTTCTATACCGGTATAATCTCTATTTTTTCTAGAAAAATCTTTCGTTTGATTATCCATATTTTGAATAAATAAATTATCTACTTTTCCAATTTTATTTGAATAATCTATAACCTTAGTTTCATCTAATACGTGTATATGAACCTTAATTAAAGTAGAATCACCTGTTATAACAGGTGATCTTCCATATTTAGAAATTTGCTCTCTTTCATAATCAATATCTAGATCATTTCCAGTTATTGTAAAAACTGTACAGTTGCCCCATTCTAGTTCATCATTTGACTCTAGGAAACTTTTAGAAACTTTATCAGAAAGACCTGAGATCATTTCTGTATAAGCCTTTTCTAGATTATCTTCGATATTATTTTGAATCTTTGTATAGTACCAAGCATTCATCATCATTGCCAAACCCAATCCACCTGAGTCAACAACTCCTGCCTCTTTCAATATATCTAACTTATTTGGAGTATTTTTTACTGAAATTATTGAGCTATTGGCAATAATTTTTAATAGATCTTCCAATTTTTCAGATTCATCTAATCCATTGTGAGCTGCATCTGCAATCTCTTCATATACAGTCATCATTGTTCCATCGACTGGATTAGGTAAAGATTTTCGAGTATTTTTAGCAGCAATTTTGAATGACTCTGCTAATGCTGAAATAGTAAAAGAGTTATTAACTTCATATGAAGATAGTAATCCTTGAAAAAATTGAGACAAAATAACTCCAGAATTTCCTCTAGCTTCCATTAGTGACGATTGTCTTAAATGACTTAGAAGAGATTTTATATCGACTAAGGAATCTAAGTCAGTATCAATATTTTTTATCGTTAACAACATATTTGTTCCAGTATCTCCGTCTGGAACAGGGAAAACATTTAAATTGTTGATCTTTTCTTTGTATAAATTCAAGCTAAAAATAAATGCTTTAATTGCTTGAGTTATTTCTTTAGAGGAGATCTCTTTATTTAAATTCATAGAAAATTATTTCCGATTATAGATTTGGATGATAAACTAAAGAGATAAAAAAATATATATTTAAAATAACTAAAATAACCAAGAGTAAAAAATGTCAATTGATCCAAGAAAACACCTAGGTTTAGGCCCTTTAAAGAAACCTCTTTTCGGTCATAATAGATCTCATGCACTTAATGCAACTCAGAAGATTTCAAAACCAAATGTTCAAAAAAGAAAAATCACAATAAATGATAAAGAATACACTGTTAAACTTACAGCTCGTGAAATAAGAACATTAGATAAAAAAGGAATTATCCTAGGATAATTTTATTAAATTCATTAACGGCACCTTTGTATCCTAGCTCACTGTTAAGTATGCCTGTTCCAGATACAAATAATCTTGCCCCAGCGTTATATCCTCCATAAATAGTATCTATCTTTACTCCTCCATCTATTGCCAATAGTAATTGCTGATTGTCTAATTTCTTAGAAAATTCTAAAATCTTATCATTTACCTTTTCCATATATTTTTGCCCACCTTTTCCTGGATAAACAGTCATAAATAAGATCCTTTCAATTTGATCTATATATGGTTCAACCATACTAGTTGGAGTATCTGGATTTATTGCTATTCCTACCTTCATCTTATGTTTCTTAATATTAGATATTGTCTCTAAAATATTAGATTTACTCTCTATATGAAAAGTAAAAATGTCTACTCCTAATTCAGAAAAGTTTTTAACATAATTATTTGGATTATCAACCATAAGGTGAGCTTCAATAGGAATTGAAGTTAATGATCTTACTGCTTTTATAATTGGATCACCAAATGATATAGATTCAACAAAATTTCCATCCATTACATCAAGATGGAATTCATCAATTCCTGAATGATTTAAAGATATAATTTCTTTCTCTAAATTCTTAAAATCTGATGAAAGTATAGATACACTTAAGAAGAGTTCTTTATTTTGCATTTTTATTTTTTTTTAAAAAATTCTTAGCTTCTATAATTTGATTTTCAACTGAATTAGTTGAGGTTCCACCAATTGAGTTTCTATTTTCTATGGAATTTCTCAGGGAAATATCAAGAACATCTTTTTCAAAAAGTTTAGAAAATTGCCTTAATTCGTCTAATGAAAGCTCGTGTATATATTTTCCTTTTAGGTTTAAGGAAATATCTTTTATGATCTTGTAAGCCTCTCTGTAAGGTATTTTTTTATTAGCCAAATAATCTGCAAAATCTGTTGCTAAAATATTTGAATTATTAGCAGAATTATTCATTTTTTCTTCATTAAAAGAAATTTTAGAAAATAAATTCTTAATAACTTCTAATGATTGAGTAACTAATTCTATGGAGTCCATTGCTCCTTTTCTATCTTCTTGTAAATCTCTATTGTAGGTAAAAGTTAATCCCTTGAGAGAAGTTGCTAAGTTAACCAATTGTCCTAAAGAATGACCTGTTTTCCCTCTAATTAATTCTAAATAATCAGGATTTCTTTTTTGAGGCATTATACTGGATCCTGTTGTAAATTCATCAGGAATATTTATAAAATCAAATTCTTCAGAATTCCAGATTATAAGTTCTTCAGAAATTCTTGATAGATTAATCATTATTGATGAGCAAGAATAAAGTATATCTAAAATGTGATCTCTTGAAGATACCCCATCAATTGAATTACTAGAGATATTTGAAAAGCCTAGCTGATTTGCTAAATATTCTCTATCAATTGGAATTGTAACTCCAGCAAATGCACCAGATCCAAGGGGCATATTATCTAAGTTATTTCTAGCATTAAGAAATCGTTGTAAATCTCTTGAAATTATAGAAAAATATGACATTAAATTATGGGAAATCAATATTGGTTGACCTTTTTGAAGATGCGTATAGCCAGGTAATATTATTGAAATATTTTTTTCAGATAATTTTACTAATTCTTCAAGGAAATCAATTATAAGTGTATTTAGAAAATCTATTTTTCTTATGAAGTATAACCTTGAGTCAGTTGCAACTTGATCATTTCTAGATCTTCCAAAATGAAGCTTGCCTGCAACTTCGCCTATTTTCTCGTACATTGAATTTTCAATATTTAAGTGAATATCTTCAAGTTTTTTATCCCAATTAAAAGCACTATTCTTTATTTCGTTTCTAATTTCCTCTAAAGCTGTATTTATAAGATTCGTTTCATCTAGAGTCAATACTCCAATCTTATTCAACATATTAGAGTATGCTATGGAAACATCTATATCTTCAGAATACATTCGAATATCTGAGTCGAATGAGCTAGTAAAATCTCCGTATATTTCTCCACCTTGAACTGAAGAAGTTTTATTGTTTAAATTCTTTGTCAAAATTTATAAATCATTAAATTTTTGTTTTTTTGCTTGAATTCTTGATGGTAATGAATAGATATCAATAAATCCTTCTGCAGATTGATGATTAAAACTATCAGTTGTTGAATACGTTGACATATCATAATCATAAAGAGAATATTTAGATTTTCTTCCTATAACAGTTACATTCCCTTTGTATAATTTTAGTTTTACTTCTCCAGAAGAAAATTTTTGAGCACTATTCATAAATGATTCTATATTTTCCCTTAGCAAAGTAAACCATCTTCCATCATACACAAGATCTGAATATATTTTCGATAAATTAGACTTTATCCTTTGTTGCTCTCTTGATAGTGTAGCTGTCTCTAATGCTGATATTGCATTATACAAAATAATTGCAGCAGGAGTTTCATAAACCTCTCTACTCTTGATTCCTACTAATCTATTTTCAAGATGATCAACCCTCCCTATACCATGCTTTCCTGCCGTGATATTTAGTTTTTCTATAAGAGTAACTCCATCAGTTTTTTCTCCATTCAAAGAGATTGGTATGCCTTTATCAAAACCTATTTCAATAACCTCAGGAGTGTCTGGAGCATCTTCTGCATTTGAGGTCCAAGAAAATGCATCTTCAGGAGGTTCCACCCATGTATCTTCTAAATCTTCACCTTCAATTGCCAATCCCCATAAATTTCTATCTATTGAATAGACTCTATTGTTATCACCTACTTCTCTTAATTCAAGCCCTGCTTTAGCTGCATATTCTTTTTCTTCATCTCTCGTCATACCCCATTCTCTCGCTGGAGCAATAATTTTGATTGATTCACCGTCTCCAGAAAGAGTCATTATAGATGCATCAAATCGCACTTGATCATTTCCTTTACCTGTACATCCATGAGATACATATTCAGCTCCATATTTCCTGGCAGTTTCTACTATTTTTTTAGACATTAACGGCCTTGCCAATGCAGTGGATAGTGCATAGACATCTTCATACATACCACCTGATTTTAAGGCTGGGAAAATATATTCGTTTACAAATTCATCTTTTGCATCTATAACTACAGAATCTATAGCTCCTGCACTTTTTGATTTTTCTCGAACACCTTCTATTTCTGGCCCTGCGCCTAAATCAACAGTTAATGTAATAACATCTAGGTCATATTTTTCTTTAATCCATACCACAGAAATAGTTGAATCCATCCCACCAGAATAAGCTAGTATACATTTTCCTTTTGACATTATTTAGATTCCTCTAATATTTCATCTATTACTTTAACAGCTTGATCAATTTCATCTTTAGAAACATTCAATGGAGGCATAAACCTGATCATATTTGGTCGCACAGCATTGATTAGTAGTCCTTTTTCTAGAGCTTTACCAACAATTTCTCCTGATAAATCTTTATTCATTTCAAGTCCTATTAATAATCCCATTCCTCTTACTTCTGTTATGAAATTAAACTTTTTCATTAATTCACTTAGTTTTTCAAACATATATTTACCTGATTCTAAAGCCATATTTGGAATATTATTTTTCACCATAAATTCTGCTGCAGCAGCTCCTGCAGATGTTGTAAGTGCATTACCTCCAAAGGTAGAACCATGATCACCTGGTTCTAAAACCGAGCAAAACTCTTTAGAACAAAAGGCCCCTAAAGGAGCTCCTGATCCTAAAGCTTTAGCTAAAGTCATAACATCAGGCTCTACACCCTGAAATCTTTGATAACCAAATAGTGTTCCTAGTCTTCCCATTCCTGTTTGAACTTCATCAAGCATAAAAAGAATATTCTTTGATTTACAAAATTCTTGAACAGATCTTAAATAATCTGAGTCAGGTACATTTACTCCACCTTCACCTTGAACTGGCTCTATAAGAACTGCACAAGTATTATCGTTATATGCATCTTTAATTTGTTGCAAATTATTGTATTCAACGTTAACAAAACCTGGCATTAATGGTCTCCAGTTATCTTGGTAATGAGGTTGTCCTGTAGCCGCCATCATAGCCTGTGTTCGTCCATGAAATGAGTTTAATGTGGTTATGATTTCAAAAGCACCATTCAATTGCATCTTACCCCATTTTCTGGCTAATTTAGCTGCTCCTTCATTTGCTTCAGCTCCAGAATTACAAAAGAAAACTCTATCAACATCTGAATTATCTACAATGGTTTTTGCCAAAGAAAGCTGAGGAGTTGTGTAATAAAGATTACTCATTTGTAGTATCTTTCCTGCTTGATCTTTTATAGCTTCAGTTACTGAATCATGAGAATGGCCTAAATTTAAAACCGCCCAACCAGCAGTAAAATCTAAATAATCATTACCATCATTATCTGTAACAACTGTACCTTTACCACTAACTAGTACAGGAGCCATTCTATTTACAACTTGCATATAATATTTTTTTTCAAGATCTTTATATTCTTTGGTTGACGTCATTTATCTCTCCTGTTTCTTTTATCTTTAAACTATTCTAGTACCAATATTGCCATTAGTGAATGCACTTAATAGCGCTCCTGAGTTTCTTCCATCGATTATTCTGCCAACATTAACAGAGTCTAAGGCATCAATACAAGATTTGATTTTTGGAATCATACCTCCTTGTACTATGCCAGATTGAATCAAATCTAAAGCTTGATTTTTTGTCATTTGAGGAATGACTCTTCGATTTGAATCAAATACTCCTGGAACATCAGTTTGAAAAATTATATTATCAGCACTTAATTCTTTAGCTATAACACCTGCAGCTGTGTCAGCATTGGTATTATATATTTGATTTACAGAATCATTTGCTAATGCCATTGGTGAGATAATTGGAAGAAATCCATTATCTAAAAGATTATTCAACAAGTTTGTATCACAACTAACTATTTCACCCACAAAACCAAGTTTTTCATCTAACTTATTAGCCTTTAGAATTCCTGAAGAACCTGAAATGCCTACAGCATTAACTCCTAAATTTTGAAATTCAGAAACAATTTCAGCATTTATTTTTCCAGAAAGAACAGCCAGTGCAACATCCAAAGTTTTTTTATCTGTTACTCTCAACCCATCTAAAAACTGAGGTTCAATACCCTGTTTATTAATCCAATTAGAAATTTCCTTACCACCACCATGTACTAAAATAATTTTCCAGCCTTTTTTGAATAATGTGACTATATCTTCAAAAGTACTATCACCTTCTCCTAAGGTTGATCCCCCTATTTTTATTACTGAAATATTTTTAGAATTTTTCATCACGAATTTAAGTTGTATAAGCTGAGTTGAAAACTACATATTCTTCTGTCAATTCACTACCCCAGGCTACTCCAGATTCTGATCCAATATTAAGATTAATCTTAAATCGAATTAACTCTTCACCCATAGCTATAACTATACTCTGATGATTATATGAAATTGCAATTCCTTCAGAAACAATTTGAATATCATTTACAAATATTTCAATCTTAGATTCTTCAAGAGGAATTTGAGATGCTCCTAAGGCCATAATTATTCTACCCCAATTAGGATCACGACCATACACAGCTGTTTTAACGAGATTTGAGGTTACAATAAACCTAGATGCAAGCATAGCATCTTCTTCAGTTTTGGCTCCTGTAACAGTAGCCTCAATTAGCCTTGTGTTACCCTCTCCATCTTTTGCGATCTCTTTAGCTAAAAATGTACAAACAATATCTAATGCTTCAATAAATTTTTTAGATTCGCCTTGTGTATTTATTTTTTTATTTTTAGCCATTCCATTTGCCAAGAGCAGCACAGTATCATTGGTTGATTGATCTCCGTCTACACTAATTTGGTTAAACGATTTTTTAACTGAATTTTTTAGAATTTCTTGAAGAGCAGATTTTTCAATATCTATATCACTAGTTATGAATGCCAACATAGTTGCCATGTTTGGATGAATCATTCCTGAACCTTTAGCAACTCCAGCTACATTTATTTCTTTACCATCAATTTCAAAAGAAACTGAAATCTCTTTAGTTTTAGTATCTGTAGTTAGTATTGACCTTGCAAAACCATTTCCATCATTTTTTGACATCTTAATTTCTGGAATAAATTTTCTCATTAACGCCATAGGAAGCTCTACACCAATTATTCCAGTAGACGCAACTGCAACTTCTTTTTGATCTATGCCCAAAGTATTGGCAGCAATAGATGCCATTTCCTTGGCATCTATGAGACCTTGTTCTCCAACAGCACAATTTGCACATCCAGAGTTAGCTACAATAGCCCTAACATTACCATTAGAAGTAATATCTTTTGTCCATGTAACTGATGGTGAAACAACAGTATTTTGAGTAAAAGTTCCTGCACTAATACAATCTGATTCAGAATAAATTATTCCAATATCTCTTTTATCTTGACCTGGCGATTTGATTCCAGAAAATATAGAACCAGACAAAAAACCTTTTGGAGAACATATATCTCCTTTTTTATTTATCTTAATCTCAGATTCCATCTTTCTCTCCTAGAAAAAATTTATTTTTTTACTGTTATTTACTCTAATCATATAATAATATCTATAGATACAACCTTGGAATTATTCAACAAAAAAAAAATATTTATTAGAAAATATGTCAAATAATCAAATAAAAAAAGTAGATTTATTAATAGCTGGTCAAGGAGCTGCTGGTTTCTCAGCTGGATTGTACGCAGCTAGATACCAAATGAATACAGTAATCATTGGAGAAGAATTTGGAGGAGAAACTGCTATTGGTGGACTCATTGAAAATTATCCAGGAAATAACGATATTGATGGTTTTGACCTTATGCTAGAGTTCAAAAATCAAGTTACTAATCTTGAGGTACCAATAATTGAACAAAACTTATCTTCTATCGAAAAAAATGATAAATCATTTTCATGCTCACTATATGATGGTTCAATTATTGAAGCCAAAACTGTAATTTTAGCAATAGGTAGAGAACGAAGAAAACTAAATCTTGAAAACGAAGACGAGTGGACAGGAAAAGGTGTCTCATATTGCTCAACATGTGACGCTCCTTTATATAGAAATAAAGAATTGGCTGTGGTAGTAGGAGGAGGTAACGCTGCAGTTGAAGGTGCAATTCTTATTGCAAAATATGCTAAAAGAGTTTTTTTAGTTTATAGAGGACAAAAACTATGGAGACCAGAACCAATTCTACTGGAAACCTTACAAAAGACAGATAACGTCGATGTGCTTCTAAACAACAATGTTACCAAGCTTTTGGGCACAGAATTTGGTGGTTTAGAAGAAATTGAACTTGAAAATGAGTTTCAAAAATCAAAAAAGTTTAGAGTAGATGGCTTAATGATAGAAGCAGGAGCTGATCCAAGAGTTGAAATTCCTAACTCTTTAGGAATAAATCTTGACGAAAGCACTAATGAAGTTTCTGTAGATAAAGACCAAAAGACAAACATATCTGGAATTTATGCAGCAGGAGATATTACTAATGGGTCAAACTTAAAGCAAACTATCACAGCTGCTTCACAAGGCGCAATTTCAGCACTGAGTGCTTATAACTACTGTTTGGAAAATAAATAGTTTCAAGGTTTGTTGATTTTATAACTTAATAAAAGAGAACCCCAATTAGTATTGAAGGCTTTTTTTACTCTATTTTTTCCTATAAACCTTAACCAGAATGAATTATGATACAAATTTGAAGCTAGATAAGCTATTTTTACTAAGGGAGTTCTTAGTAAAAGTTTTTCTAAAGGTTTTAATGGACCCCAGTAAATATATTTTTGAACCCTACTTGCAAAAGTATTCTTATTTCTAGTAAATTTCCAATTAATACTAGATATATTTTCTCCAATAACTTTTATTTCTCTCGGATTAGCTATACCTAGTCCTTTTTCATGAGCGATCCTTAATTTAGGAATAGACAAAGGGTCAAATCCCATAAGTTTTGCTGAAATAGAATCTATTGCTACCTGATCATGGGATGCCAAAATCATATTTTTAACCTTAAAATTCATAGCTCTAGGGCCAGGGCCATCTCCTGCAAATGTACCATCCATCACTGCGAATATATTTTGATGTATTTCATATTGTATTGTGAGTAAATCTACTAATGTATTATGAATATCTGCATGAGCCCAATGCCTATTTTGATGTAGAAGGCCTCCAAAAGCATTTTTCATTGCTCCAGTTATAGTCGTAAAAACATGAGTTTTTACTGTAGGTAAATGAATAATATTTGTTTCTAGTAGTTTTTTTGGAATCATTATCCCTTCGGGGTATATTTTATCCAAAACAATCATCTTGTTACGAGGTATATATTTTATCCAATCTTGATTTGGGTCATCTAAAATAGTACTTGCAATTGAAAGGTCATTTTCAATCTTGAAAAAACCATTATTTATTTTCCCTTCACGTGCATTTACAACAACAGTTCCATTATGAGCAACTTCAAGATTATCTATCCCTAAGCTTCTTAGACCTCTGATCACACCATCTAATTGCCATGGAGCAGTTGAGCATGCTGGGAAATAATGCTGCCAAGAGATATTGGCTTTTATTAGAGTTTTAGATTTATTGTTAATGCTTTTTTGTATTTTTGATATCGCTAATAATTTTGCATAGTCTCCAATAACAAAATTTGGGGATGTTTTTGAGATAAAAACTTCACCAAATTTACTTCTATCAATATTATTATTTGTCATAATAATTAAATTATAGAAAAAAAATTGAAATGAATATAGATTCTCTAACACATATATTGCCAAAGGAAATTTCTGAGGAAATTGATAGATTCAAAAAATTAGATAAAAAATTTACAGAGCTCTTTGATGAAAAGACTAAAATATCTCAAGCAGAGGAGCTAATTGGAGAAATTAAAAAGAATAATATTGATAAAGTTGTAGTCGGGGGATTTGGATGGTCTAGCGATGAAATAACTAAGATGGTTAATGAATATATTTTAGATTCAAAAAATAAATATGATGAAATTATTCCTGTTTGTTCTGTAAATCTTTATTCTAAAAATCCTGAATTAGAATTGCTCAATTATATAGATAAGGGAGCAAAAGGGGTTGGAGAACTTCATCTAAATTATGACGAAGAAATAGAAAATAATAAGATTCTTATAAATACACTTAAAATAGCACTTGAATATAATCTTCCTACAATAATTCATGGTTCAGAGCCTGTAGGACATTCTTATCCAGGGAAAGGTAGAAACTTACCAGAAAAACTTTATTCTTTAGCAAAAAAAAACCCATCTAATAAATTTATTTTCTCACATTTTGGAGGAGGTTTAGTTTTTTATGAACACATGCCTGAAGTTAAGGAAGCTTTGAGAAATGTATACTATGATTCGGCAGCTCAGCCATTTTTATATGATAAAAAAATCTATAAAAATGCAATTAGTTCTTCAAATATAAAAAAAATTCTCTTTGCGTCAGATTATCCACTAATAAATATAAAAAGATGCTTATCTCAGTTAAGTGATTTAAGTGAAGATGAAAAGAATCATATTCTATCTTATAACCCAATATCTGTATTCAATTTGTAGTACTTAAGTTTAATTCAAATGTAAAATTGTTATATAAATGACTACAGAAAATAAAAAATATTATCCAGAAATCAACTCCTCAGTTTCTTTACCTGAAATTGAGGAAAAAATATTAGCAAAATGGGAAAAAGAAAAAACTTTTTCTGAATCCTTAAATTTAAGAGATAAAGCTAAAGAATTTGTGTTTTACGATGGTCCTCCTTTTGCAAATGGGCTTCCTCATTATGGGCACTTGCTTACCGGATTTGTAAAAGATATTATTCCAAGATATCAGACTATGAAAGGCAAAAAAGTAGATAGAAGATTTGGATGGGATTGTCATGGATTACCAGCGGAGATGGAATCTGAGAAAGAGTTAGGAATTTCTGGAAGAAGACAAATTCAAGATTTCGGAGTTGAAAATTTTAATCATCATTGCCAAACATCCGTAATGAGATATACAAAAGAATGGGAAGTAACTGTAGGCAGACAAGCTAGATGGGTTGACTTTGAAAATGATTACAAAACTATGGATCTTAGTTATATGGAATCAGTTATTTGGGCATTCAAACAGCTTTGGGATAAAGGGTTAGTATACGAAAAAGACAGAGTTATGCCTTATTCATGGAAGGCTGAAACTCCTTTATCGAACTTTGAGACGAGGCTTGATGATTCTTATAGAGAGAGAAAGGATCCAGCTGTTACTGTAAAATTTCAAATTCTAGATTCTAATCTTAATCTAAATGATGAAACTTATCTTTTAGCATGGACAACCACTCCTTGGACCTTACCTTCAAACTTAGCATGTGCAGTAGGTAAAGATATAGATTATTGCTTAATATCACTAGATAAAGAAAACTATATTATCGCAAACTCAGTTCTTCAAAATTATGAGAAAGAGCTTAATGGTCACAAAATAGTTAAGCAACTTAAAGGGTCAGACTTAGTTGGTATTAGATATAAACCCTTATTCCCATATTTTAGTACTAATGAAAATTCATTTAAGGTACTTGGTGCAGAATTTGTTAATACAGAAGAAGGAACAGGAATTGTTCATATGGCACCTGGATTTGGTGAAGACGACCAACTCGTATGCGAAGCAAATGGAATTAAATTGGTCTGCCCTGTAGATGATCAAGGGAAATTCACAAAAGAAGTTCCTGATTACGAAGGATTAGTTGTTTTTGATGCTAACGAAAAAATAATATCAGAATTGAGAGAAAAAAATCTTATAATAAAAAAAGAATCTTATCTTCATAATTACCCTCATAGTTGGAGAACTGATGAACCTTTAATATATAAATCTGTAAATTCTTGGTACGTTAATGTATCTTCATTCAAAAATAGAATGGTTGAGTTGAACCAACAAATTAACTGGGTTCCTGAACATATAAAAGATGGTACTTTCGGTAAATGGCTAGCAGGAGCTAGAGACTGGTCAATAAGTAGAAATAGATTTTGGGGGTCACCAATCCCAGTTTGGAAATCAGATGATCCTAAATATCCAAGGATAGATGTATATGGAAGCTTGGATGAAATAGAAAAAGATTTTGGTATCCGACCAGATAATCTTCACAGACCACACATAGACAACTTAACTAGAGCTAATCCTGATGACCCAACTGGGAAAAGTACAATGAGAAGAGTTCCAGAGGTATTTGATTGTTGGTTTGAATCTGGGTCTATGCCTTTTGCACAAGTACACTATCCTTTTGAGAATAAGGATTGGTTTGAATCTCATTTTCCAGCAGATTTTATTGTTGAGTACATAGGTCAAACTAGAGGTTGGTTTTACACAATGATGGTATTGAGCACAGCAATTTTTGATAAACCTCCATTTAAGAATTCTATAAGCCATGGTATTGTATTGGATACAAATGGGGTAAAACTGTCCAAAAAACTAAGAAATTATCCTGAGCCTGATTTAGTTTGGAAAAAATATGGTGCTGATTCTCTAAGATGGTTTTTTTCTTCATCTCCTATATTGAAAGGTCAAAATCTACAAATAGATATGGAAGGTAAAGGAATAGCCGAAGCACAAAGGCAAATTATCACCCCGCTATGGAATGCATTTTACTTTTTTACTCTTTATGCAAATGCTGAAAGCGTACGTGCAAAAGAAAATTACTCCTCTGAAAATCCTTTGGATAAATATGCTTTATTAAAAACTAAGGAATTAATTGAAAACATAGATAAGAATTTATCAAATTATGATATCTCAGGTGCTTGCCAGTCTGTTCCAGGTTTTATTGATGCAATAAATAATTGGTATATCAGACGAAGTAGGCCAAGATTCTGGAAACATGCTGATGATAACGATTCAAAGAATGCATATGATACTTTGTATACTGTTTTATTGAATGTTACAAAAGCATTATCACCTTTACTTCCTCTTGTTTCAGAGGAAATATACACAAAGCTTACTAATTCAAAAAGTGTACATCTAACTGATTGGCCATCAATAGATAGATTCCCTAAAGATGATACTTTTATGAAAAACATGGATATAGTTAGAGAAATTTGCTCAGCAGGTTTAGGAATAAGAAAATCAAATAATATAAGAGTTAGACAGCCTCTAAAGGAGTTAACCGTAGTAGGTGATGATGCTAAATGGATTCAAAACTTTGAAAATTATGTGCTCGAAGAAGTAAACATAAAAAAAATACATATAAATAACAGCTCAGATTCTCTCTACAAAAACAAAATTAAAATTAATCTTAGAAAGCTTGGACCAAAACTAGGAAAAGATACAGGTAAATTTATGCAAGCTGCAAATAACGATGAATGGAAAATGAATGATGATAAAACATTAAGTATTTTAGACAAAACATTAAATGAGGATGAATATATTTTAGAAAAAGAATCATTGCCTGGAACAGAGACTAGAGATATTGAAAATGGAAATATAATTGTTTCTTTAAACATAGATATTGATAATGATTTGGAAATAGAAGGAATAGCAAGAGATATATTGAGAGCCATTCAAAATAAAAGGAAAGAATTAGATTTAGATATTTCCGACAAAATT
>CEVR01172877.1_pt1 | contig 41717 bp, 33 predicted proteins | sample 356541 | NCBI WGS metagenome assembly CEVR01 (sample SAMEA2623734, study PRJEB7988) | marine metagenome | isolation source: saline water (ENVO:00002010), including
AAAAAACCGATACTGCTAGCCCTATTGATTGTTCTTGGATCCATTGCTGGATGTCTCGGGAACGATGAAGAAGAAACCGAACTGGAGACATTGACCGTCGCATTTGAAGTCAAGGATGACTACACGAATGTCGATGAAAACCCTCAGAAGTTCGCCGACTACCTTGCAAAAGAGCTCAACATGAATGTTGAACTCTACCCTATTGATTCTGAGGGTGCAATCCTTGAATCTCTACGTTTCGGGAATGCCGATATCGCATTCATGGATGGAGCAGCCGCTTGGGTTGGCTGGCAACAATATGGTCTCGATGCGCTTGCTGCAGATCAGAAGTCCGATGGGCGCACATTTTACAACGCACATGCAGTTGTTCTCAAAGACTCTGAAATGGCTACTGCGTACCTAGATGATGATGATTCCACCGATCCTTTTGCACTTCTTGCTGGAAAGACCTCCTGTCACACAGGTTGGCTAAAATCCGCTGGTATGCTTCTGCCTATGGGCTTCCTCATTGGCAATGGATACGCAAATGTCATTGGTGATCCAAATGATATTGAATCTCTGCGAAGCACAGTTTTGAATTTCTTTAGTGAGGATTCAAGCATACCAGACTCTGGAACTCCATACTACTCATACTCTGGAGCAGTCAAGTGCCTTTCCGAAGGGGTTGGAGATGTTGCTTTTGCCAAGGATAGTACAATTTCATCTTACTGTGGAAACACAGATGCTACGGAAAACGAGGAATGGTGTCTGCCTGAGGATGATTACATCCTTCTTCCATCTTACGGCGCTGCACCATCACACCCTGTGATGTATAACCCAGAATTGCTTGATGCTCAACTCATCTCATCTGTGCAGGATGCACTCGTTGCAATGAAGGATTCTGAGGAAGGACAATCTGTTTTGACCAATGTGCTCAACACGCCATCGATCGTTAAGACAACAGCTCAAGAGCACCTTTCCTCGTACGGCAACCTTGTCAAAGATCTACCTGGCATTCAATCTTATTTTGGAGATAAGTATGGTATTTCGGACACTGTAACGCCAACAGTTTCAAACATTCGAATCGCGTTTGAAATTAAAGAAGATTACACTGATGTCGACTTGAATCCTCAACTATTGGCAGATTATGTAGCTGAAGAAACCGGTGTCGAAGTCACACTTTACCCAGTTTCATCAGAAGGAGCAATTATCGAAGCACTTCGCTTTGGTCATGCGGACATCGCCTTTATGGATGGAGGATCTGCTTGGATGGGTTGGAAGGAGTACGGTCTTGCAGCAATGGCAGCAGACATGAAGTCCGATGGCCGAACCTATTACGATGCTCATGCGGTTGTTCTCAATGGTTCAGAAATTGCCAACGCCCATCTTGATGGTGACGATTCAACTGATCCATTCGCACTTCTTGAAGGAAAGACCTCCTGCCACACTGGTTGGTTAAAGTCTGCAGGAATGTTACTCCCAATGGGTCACTTGATTTCGGAAGGATATGCGCCTGTTGTCGGTGCAGAAGATGACATAGAGTCTCTACGCTCAACAATCTATTCCTACTTCAACGAAGATGCAAGCATTCCTGATTCTGGAACACCATATGCGTCATATTCTGGTGCTGTCCGATGCCTATCAGAAGGTGTTGGTGATGTAGCATTTGTCAAGGATTCAACCATTGCAAGCTACTGTGGTAACGAAGATGCTACAGAGAATGAGGATTGGTGTTTGGATGAGGATGAATACATTCTTCTTCCTTCCTACGGGTCTGCTCCATCGCATCCTGTTATGTACAACCCAGAGTTGGTAGACATCCAGACTAGAACTGCGATTTTGAATGCTCTGCTGTCAATGAATGATGAGATGTACGTCGAAAACTATCAGATGGGTGGTCAAACATACACAGGCTGTTACAACATGAACACACACATGGTTGATGCTGATCAACCAAAGAACGAGTGTGGTGATCAAATTCTAGCGAACATACTCAACACGCCTGGTATTATCGAAGTTAACACACAAGAACACATGGGAATCTACGGAGATCTCATCGGTTCAATTCCTGGAATCACCACGTACTTTGATACAAAGTATGAGATTCAGGAATAAGTTAACCTCCCGCGCAATTGAAAAATGGAACCATCTCGGGATGTTTGGGGTGGTTGATTGGAGCAGGACAAAGCGCTCTTGGTTTTGGAGGACATCAGTATTGGATACAATACTGTACTCGCCTCTGAGATCAGCGCTCGTGTCCATCCCGGAGAAGTCATTGCAGTCCTCGGTCCTTCAGGGATTGGAAAGACAACTCTGATTCGAACGATTGCAGGATTGGTTGAACCAATCGATGGAGATGTCGAATTAAATGTTGAAAAACGGGGGGGCTTGGGTTACATCCCCCAGAAGCTTGGTTTGGTACGACATGCAAGTGTGTATCACAACGTCAACTTAGGAGCTCGAGCGAGCCTCCCCGTGATCAAAGGTGGTTCAGAAGAGAGGAAAAAGCGTGTTAATTCCGCGCTTGTCGCCCTCAATATTGAAGAAAAAACAACAGAACCAGTACGTCGCCTTTCAGGAGGACAACTTCGAAGAGTCGCAACTGCTCGAGCACTCGCTCAGCGACCGAAGTTGCTTCTTGCTGATGAGTTCTTGAGTGAATTAGATCACAATACCGTTGATGTTGTCATCGATGCAGTCAAGGAATTACTCGATGCAGGGGCTTCGATCATCATGGTCGAACACCATGAAGAGAACGTTGAGTTACTCGCTACTCGAGTTTGGTTAATTGAGGGCGAGAAGTTACTTGATTATTCGATTGAAGAGTGGAGAAATAGAGTAGGTGAGGAAGAGTGAGAAAACCATTCATTTTCGTCATCCTTTCTCTCTTAATCCTCGCATGGATGACACTCAACAATTTGGTTGATGATTGGGGTCGCCTTGAAGGGGGTTGGGAGAACCTAACAACATTCGTTTCTGAAAGTATGTGGCCTCCAAATTGGTCCGTTATTGAAGCACAATCCTATCCTGTTTGTGAAAAGGACATTGAATTCTTTTGTTCAGTCGGCTACCTCGGCATGCTTGAAACGCTCAAGATTGCTTTTGTATCGACAATTCTTGGATTCATAGGCGCACTGTGTTTGTCATCATTTGCAGCACGTAATCTCATGCCAATGTACATTGCAATACCGTTTCGCCTCATCCTTGCCGCGACTCGAAGCCTTCCTTCCCTTATTTGGGCAATCATCTTTGTTATCGTGATTGGTTATGGTCCATTGGCAGGAGTGCTTGCAATGACGTTTTACACAGTCGGTTATCTCGGTAAGTTGCAGTATGAAACCTTCGAAGGTATGCCGAGTGATGCTTTGGAAGTGAGCAAAGCAATGGGTCTTTCACACACCACGAAATTTACGTCGGTGGTCATTCCTGAAACAGGAAATCATCTTCTGAGTCAATTGATGTTCATGTTCGAATATAATGTTCGACATGGAACAGTAATTGGGATTGTTGGAGCAGGGGGTATTGGTTATTACATCAGTACGTACCTTAGATTCCTGCAATATGACAAAGTTTTCGCATTGCTCATCATCATCTTCGTTGTTGTTGTCCTTATTGATCTGTTGTCGTTAATGGTCCGATCGTTTGTTACCGATGAAGGAGACGTTCGTAAACCGACTTGGCTAAAGGAAATGATGAAACTGTATCAAAGCCGAAAAGCCTCTTCAGAGCAGTAATTCAATCCGCAGCAATGTGCAATGCACCGTTCTTGTAGAAGACTTGGATTCGTTGTGGAACTTTTCGTGTAAGTGCAGCGACAGCCTCGTAGATTTCGTCTTCCTTGACCTTGAACGCCTTTGCAGCTTTGCTCGTCGACCATGGCTGAATATGGAAATCAGATTCGACCAACCATGAGAGTAATCCAGATTCCAATTCACTCAGTTCAGTACCTTGGTCTTCTGCCATGGTTAGAGGATATCGTCCCTCCATATGAGGAAATCGGCCCTAACCTAAGAGAACCATGCGCCGACAACACTCTTCGGCTTCGATATCACCATCGAGCAGTGTGTTGAGTGCCTTAGTAAATGGGATATCAATTCCTTGGTCAATGGCTCGGTCACGGAACATTCGCGCAGCACGTACACCCTCTGCGACCATGGTCATTTCTTCGAGTGCTTCTTCCAACGTCTTTCCAGTTCCAAGTTTCTCACCCATGGTTCTGTTTCGTCCAAAAGGTGAGGTGGAAGTTACGTAGAGGTCGCCAAGTCCTGCGGGGCCGAAGGCGACTTCCGCCCGTGCTCCTAATAGTGGCAAAAGGAGACATCCTTCTTTGAAACCAGCACTGAAAATCCCTGCTTTGAGATTATCACCGCCAAGTGTTCCAATTGTCTTCAGGCCATCAACGAGCCCACATGCAAGGGCAACGACGTTCTTGAATGCCCCCCAGAGTTCAGCACCTTCTGGATCAGAAGCAGCATGAAGTAGCAATGTCGGTGTTGAGAGTGTATCCGCAAGACGCTTAGCCACAGAGAGGTCTTCCGATGCGACCAATGCCGTTGTCATAACTCCTCCGGCAGCTTCAGGAGCGATGGTTGGACCGGTTAGAACTGCTAAAGGATTGGAACAATTTGCTTTTCCTAACGCTTCATGGATGGCTTGTGAAATCAATCGCTTACCAGGTGCAAGACCTTTTGCTAAGTCGAGAAGAACATGTCCCGGGCGAAGGAAAGGAATAACATCATCAACAACACTGAGGATTACTGATGATGGAATCGCTAAAACGACGATTTCAACACCATCGAGCGCCTCTTCGAGATGCATTGTCGCCTCCAAACCTTCTACCGATTGCTGAGGCAAATACTTGCGATTAATCCCATCCATCGTAATAGATTCATAGACTTCTTGTTCGATAGTCCAGCCTTTCACATGATGGCCTTCAAGTAACCAAAGACGTGCAATTGCCGTCCCCCAATTTCCCAATCCTAACACCGCAATGTGTGCCATGAGTAGGGACTTCGAACTCTTTGTCCTTATGTGCATTCCCTTCATTGAGGGGATAAATCCACAATTTCGGATAAGAAACTAATCACCGAATCAGAACAAGTCATCATCTTCTTCATCGGATGGAAAGACGTCTTCTTCCGGTTCCTTCTTTTTCGATGCAGTGGCCTTTTTCTCCGCTTTCTTTTCTTTCTTTGCAGGCTTTGGCTCGGGTTTTGTTTCTTTAACCGGTTCTTCCTTTGCACCTTGAGTGCGGAGTTTTGCCATCTCTTCTTCACGGCGTTGAATATCTTCAACGGATGTACCTGTTTGAGCAGCAAGTGCGCGACGACGATCTTCTCGGGCCTTACGTTCAAGTTGCTTGTGCTTGGCCTTGTCGATGTTTTGCAACATGTACATCGCATCGTGCTCCAAGAGGGGTGAATCTGAAATTAAGGTGATATCCAACCATCCACCATCTTCTACGATAAACTCAGCCAATGGTTCGAAGTTCAAGTCAGACTTCTTGATTTGCGTATAATGCATTGCGTTCCCAGTACGATGTTCAACACCAGAGAAGTGGCAATAGAATTCCTTGGTACCAATCGATTCACGAACCATGTCGAATAATTCACCATAATCTTCGGATGTCTTCATTCGTCCATGTCCACGAGCGTGAATGTGAGCAATGTTGAGGACAGGGATGGCACCTTCGACGTGATTGACAACTTCGATGACCTCTTCGAGGCTGCCCCACAATTCTTGTCTTCCAGATGTTTCGATTCCAATCTTTGACGGTGTACCATCCTTGATCCAAGGGAAAACGGGAAATTCATCTTCATCATCGTGCCAAATTTCGTTGACACGCTCAACGATACTGGAAAAGATATTCGCTACTTGTTCGTTAGCAACCGTTCCGCGTCCAAAGTCGCCATAATGCCCAGTATGGAGCGTGATGTGGCGTGCGTTGATGGTGCGTGCAGCTTGTAAGGTCGCCTCAATTTTAGCAAGGGTTCTTCCCCGAGAGACGCGATTTCCAAGCAATTCTGAATAATATGGACCGTGAATGTTCATTTCAAAATCTGCTTTGTTTGCAAGTACCCCAGCCTGCCAGTACTGTTCAAAGTGTTGAGGTTGAATTAATCGAACCGTTTGTGCCTCCATCGTCTCGAGTCCGAGAGCGATAATATCGTCCATCCCTTCAACGATTGTTCGCCCCTTACAGGACAAAGGTACGCCAGCAGGACCTAGTTTCACACCCATCATTCCACCCCCGCGAATACAAGCCAAACAGTTCCCTACATTAACCCCTTTCCGTCACTCGTTTGCCGGAAATCTGTACATAATGTACAATACGACGGTTCATGAAGGTGAAATGAAACGACAGCATATGTCGGAAATTGTTGAAGCAGCAATCGCTGCCTTCCGTCAAGGTGACCCAGTTTGCCTGTTTGATTCGGACAAACGAGAAGGTGAAACCGACCTATTGTTCCCTGCTTCTTTTGCCCAGCCAGTAACGATGCGTCAACTCCGTCAAGACTGTGGAGGTCTTCTGTTTCTAGCGATTGGACACGATGTTGGCGAAGCGTTTGGTTTACCGTTCCTTCAAGATTTGCATACTCATGATGCACTGACAACGGAGTATCCTGTTCTCGCCGAGTTAAAGACGAATGATTTGCGTTACGATTCACGATCCGCATTCACACTTTCACTCAATCATCGTGAAACCTATACGGGTATCACAGATAATGACCGAGCATTAACAACCCGTCGTTTTGCTGAATTAACAACCACTGTATTCGATGAAAATCTATCCGAAGTCGAGGCACAACGCCGAATGGGTGCGGAATTCCGTACACCTGGCCACATTCCTGTTTGTCGAGAATCGCAAGGCGGTCTAATGACGCGTCAAGGCCATACCGAACTTGCAGTTGGAATTGCTCGTCTTGCCGGGCTGGTCCCGGTCGTTATCGGAGCAGAAATGCTGCAACCTGATGGAGATGGAGCACTTTCGGTTGAGGATGCTCGATCATGGGCACAGGAACGTGGAATACCATTCTTGGAAGGTGCAGAAGTCATTGCAGCATTGCATGGGCAATCTCAAGAACATGATTCTTCTGCTTGATGTGGGTGAGGACGATGAAGAAGGTTCTGGCAGTTGGTGTTTTTGACCTCCTTCACGCAGGACATCTCCACTATCTCGAGCAAGCTAAAGCACTTGGTGATCACTTGACCGTGGTTGTCGCCCATGACGATACTGTCCGTAAGCGCAAGCACGAACCCGTGACAAATCAAGACCTTCGACGAAGAATGGTTGAGGGGCTAAAACCCGTTGATGTTGCTTGTATTGGGAATCCTCCAGAGGTTCCTATTTACGATATTTTGCCTGAAATTCAACCGTCAGTTATTGCATTGGGTTATGACCAAGAACATGCTGAAGATAGGATTCGTTCGGCTCTAGATGAGCGTGGTTTTTCCTCGATTGAAGTTGTTCGGGTCGAAGGTTTAAGTGACGATTTAGATGGTACTCGAAAGATCATTGCTCGAATTGTTGAGAGGGCGAAAGGAGGTGAATTCTGATGTTCACTGGCATAGTCCAAGGTAAAGGAGTAATTACTTCTATAGAATCTGGAAACGAGATTACGACACTTCGTATTCAAGTCCCTTCGACCGAAGGATTATCGATTGGTGCCAGTATTTCAATCGATGGAGTTTGCCTGACAGCGACAACATTTTCTGATGGAATTGTATCCTTTGATGTCATCCCTGAAACTCTAGAAAAGACAACACTCGGACATCTCGAGCAGGGGCAACAAGTGAACGTAGAGCGTTCATTGCGATATGGAGATGAAGTTGGAGGACACCTTCTCTCAGGCCATATCATTGGTCGAGGTCTCATCAACAAGGCAGATCGTATTGGTGATGGTGCACAATATACTATCATGGCTCCACCCGATATTAGAAAATATATCGTAAGCAAGGGATATGTAGGCATCGATGGCATTTCTCTTACGATAGGGGATGTTTGTGAAGACGGTTTTGATTTGCATTTAATCCCTGAAACAATTCGACTCACTACTATTGGTGACAAACAGGTTGGCGATGCAGTCAACCTTGAGATTGATTCGACGACAATGATGGTTGTCGAAACCGTTGAACGGATGATGAAGGAGGAATAATAATGACAAACATTGCAGCAGTATGCGCTACTTACCATTTAGAAGAGATTGAGAGAATGATTACCATTGCTACATCTCAAGCAGAAGATTTGGGTTACAACATCGTTGAAATTGTAAGGGTACCTGGTTGTATGGAGATTCCACTTGCACTCGATAGAATACTTGCTGATGACGATATTGAGGGGGCATTTTGCCTAGGAATCATCGAGAAAGGAGAAACCGATCATGGCCTTGTTATGGGTCAAGGTGTTGTGAAAACCATACTCGAATTACAATTAGTTCACAACAAACCAATCGGTTTGGGCATCATTGGCCCAGGAGCCCTTCCAGAACAGGTTGGCCCACGTATAGGACCTCATGCAACGGCAGCAGTCGATGCCCTAAGGCCCTTCTTGGATGATTGACCGGTTCCGTTTTTTGTAGAAAACATAAGCCCAAATCGCGATTATAATCGCTAAATTAGTCAACCATACCCACGGCGTACTCCAGCGATATCCATCTATCTGAATGTCGCTGAATGGAGCTAAGAACGGTGTTGGAAAGAATTGTGCAGTATGTGTTGGTATATCATTGACTATATGGATAAACCATGGAATCCACATCCAGAGTGCAGCATCTCTTGCAGAGAGTGTATTGTTTGTGAATAATCTCTGGGTAACTCCTCTCTTCTCAAAGAAAATCCACGTAAATAGAAATCCAATCGTAGCCCAGACGAGGCTGTGTGTAACTTGGTATGCTTCCCAAGCATACCACCCAAAATCAGCCGTGAGCGTATTTTCGTTTACATCAGGTCGTTCATCCAAAAGGAATGAATTTGGAATGAAGACCAAAAGATCGGGAAGGACCCCCATAAGTCCAGCAACCCAGAACTTTGTCCGCCCATTCGTGGCGCCCGAGCCCATTAACCAATGAGAGAGGACATCCATGAGACGAGGACTGGTCAACCAAAAATAAAATGTAGCATGGATTTGCCATCTGTAATTGGGTTAGCCATGCTATACGAGGAAGCCAAATTCATCGGCAATGTAATGCATTCGCTTGACTCGGACGATGTTTTTCCACTACTCAACCTGGGTAGTTCAAGCGATGAACTGGCCAAACATCGTCAGCCTTGGATTGATGAATTCATTTTTAGCAAGGCGAGAGCATCTGGCCACAAGGTTGTCAACGTTGATCTGAAGGCGAATCCCGGTGTCGATATCGTTGGCGATGTTACCAATCCGGAATTCCTTGAAGAACTGAAAACAATGGGTTTCAAATCAATCATTTGCTCGAACATGCTCGAACATGTTCCAACAGATAGCGTTCAGAGAATCTGTGAATCATTGCAACAAATCATTCCAAAGAATGGCTACTTATTCATCTCAGGGCCATACAAATTTCCGTATCATCCTGATCCAATCGATACTATGTTTCGTCCAAATGTCGAGGAATTTGCAGAATACTTCTCGAGTGCAAAATTGATCGAGGGTGCAATCATTACGAGTAACGATCATCGCAAACCAGTCGAATTGGTCAAGAATGTTGCTCGGATTTTCATGCCTTTTTACAAGCCAAAGGAATGGATGTTCTTTCCACGACAATTCCCTTGGCTTTTCAGGAATTATAGTGCAACGTGTCTAGTCTTACAGACATAGACATTACTTGCGATGGACCCATTGTTGGGTGGATGGGTCTCGATAGAACCATTCATCGCTTCCTTGAGGATATTCGAGCCATTCTCGCCCTTCACGCATATTTCCACGTGTTGCATAGTTAGGGTATTCAACCTCAGATTCTCCATCGTACGTCCCGCTACGTTTCTTTCTGAGCAATAGCAATGCAGCAAGAAGAACAATCACAAAACCAGCTCCACCAACAAGTGTTTTACTGCTGAGGAATTCATTGTTTGATGATGTTCCAATCAATTCATTTTGTTGAGAAGAGCAACCTTTTGAGTTAGCTACTTGTTGAGGGTCCGTATTTGCACACTCATCATTTGCATCGTATACACCATCCCCATCGGTGTCTGCTTGCCATGTGGAGCATCCGTTTGGTGCTACAGAATCTGCCATCGTTCCCGGACATTGGTCGAATTTGTTGAAAATACCGTCACCATCATCATCGAGTTGATTCCATGAACATCCATTTACGTCAACCGATTCGTTAACACCGGTGTTTGGACAGGTATCGATCGAAGTGCAGTTTGATGGGCCAGAAGAAGCAGCACCTTGGTCACATACAGTATCTGAATCTGAATCGACTTGAATATCGGAGCAACCAACATCATCGATGACATCTCCTACAAGCGTGGATTCACAATCGTCCCAGTAATCATTGATTGAATCATCATCGGAATCACGTTGTTTACGGTCGCATCCATTTTCATCCGCATCGCCGGCAATTTCTGTATCCTCACAGAGGTCATCGACGTTGATTACCCCATCCCCGTCATTATCTTGCTGTGCCCAACTGCAGCCGTTTGAATCGATGATAATTCCTGAAGCACTACCTGGGCACTGGTCTTTCCCAACACAATTCGATGGGCCATCACTTGGCGCATCTTCGTTGCAAATGCCGTCGAAATCCTCGTCCACTTGCTGGTCCGTGCAACCGTTTTCATCGGTACCAATTCCGTCGGGAGAATCAGGACAAAGGTCTTCGAAATTTGCTAAACCATCCCCATCATCATCAAGTTGGTCGCCACCACATCCAGATTCATCAACTTCAACATCAAGGCTCGTTCCAGGACATTCGTCAATGGTATCAATGAATCCGTCTCCATCTGAGTCTGGCCGCCATTCTGTGTAGTTGCTAAGATGGTCTGGCTTAATGTAAGCAGATTGCTCCAGTGGATGATAAACGGGAGAGAGGATATTGACGGTGTTTATTATCTCACTTGAGCGAAGCAGAACCAATTCGTTTCCATCGATATCATATGAATGAAGTTTCGTGAGTGCTCCTTCTCCTTCTTCACAACCCCATGAACAGTATCCAACCATTACGGAGGCATACATCAGGTCACCACTTCTTGAGAACGTAATATCGGTAATTTCTGATTCATTTACAGTGAGTTTTGTGGTTTTACTCAATTCAAGATCCGATGTTTTGTAAAATTCCAAGTTTTCATCATCTGACGTCAATATATAATTTCCATCCGGCGTGAGATAGAACATGTCCGTGTTTTTTGCACGACTTGATTTTACAAATTCATATTCCGTTGTATCCCACATAATGAATTGGTATCCATCTCCACCGATAAGAGAGCCTCCATCAGTGGTAAAGTCAAGATAGTCGACGCTGAAATCGTTATCTTCAAGCAACGTGGTGTGGGTTGAAAAATCTTTGATGATTGTGGTCGTACGGTAATTTATCCAAGAAAATCCAGTGAATGCAAACTTAGTTCCATCGGGTGAAAATCGCACCGTGTCTCGATTAATTTGGGTACAATCATCATATGAATCAAATTCTTCAGAGAGGATTTGTGTTGTTCCATTCCACACCTGATATGGGCATCCTTCATCCGACCAATATGTATTCCAAAAAATCAGTAGGTCATTGTCAACAGGGCTCCACTCAATATCGGAGATGTAGTTGTAATAGCCTCCCGGGATTACATAGAATGATTGAAATTCAGAATTCAATATATGGAGGTTCGAATAATAATCGAATGCTGCGATGTATTGACCATCAGGAGAAATTTCGATTCCTACGTATCCAGAAGAATTTTCGATTTCAGATGTTGAAGTATCCCAGAATACAACTCTTGGGCAATCGTTGTCAGCGTATAATGGACACTCGTCCAGATCATCAACGACTCCATCACCATCAACATCTCTCTGAGTACTTGAACAACCCTTTCTATCAGGAATGGCATCTAATGAGGTATTAGGACATACATCGTCGGAATCAGAGACTCCATCATTGTCTGAATCCGTAAGTTGAGCAACGGAACAGCCGTAACCATCGATGGAAGCATTCGATTTTGTTCGCGGGCAAAGATCATCCCGATCGTTGATACCGTCGAGATCGGTATCCCTCTGACTTGGAGCACAACCTGCTGAATTTGAATCTTCATCGCTATCGGTTTCAGGGCATTCATCACGATAATCGGCAACACCATCACTGTCTGTATCGGGCATATATCCTGTGAGTTGTAGTAAACTAGAATCCTCCCTTGTAAACAAGAATATCTCTGAATCATTCGAGGAAAATGCATACTCACCGTAGCTCTCGGGGTTGAACCTTCCCTCAAGGGACCAATCATCAGTGGAAATCAGTTGAATACCATAATCTGCCCAATAATTTGCTCCAATCAACATCGTTGAACCATCGAATGAATACGACGGTCCTGTGGCGTCGATTACTTCTTCTTGTGTGTAATCTGAAGTGGTATAGATGTAGGTCGAGTAACTATCTGTGAACAATAATTCGCTGCCATCGGGTGAACTGATCATTTCTTCGACGTTTGCAACGGTAAACGACCGAGTCATGACCCATTGGTAACCTGCTAAAGGAACGTTTTGATATTCGTAGACATTCCCGGTTCCATCTGAATTGAGGTACCATAATTTGTCTTCGGAGGGGTGGTGTGCCACGAGCCCTCCATTTGAAGTGGTCCCTTCTACCTCGTCCCAGTCCGGCCCTTCATACATGTGCCCTCCGTTATTACCTGTAGCGACTACTAATCTGTTGCTATCGCCTGACCATGTCATATCTTGAATGTAGTAATTGCTAATATCTTCATCCAACAAAACCTCCCAGTTGGAGGTGCTGTAGATTTTTACGTTCTCCGGAGATGCAAGTGCGAGATACTCACCGTCTGGAGAGAATTGTAAAAAATTGAGATCTTGCTCTATTTCGATTGATTCGATAAGAAGCAAATCAACAACATCGAATAGAACCACATCTGAATACCCGCTAAAACACTCTCTTGCATACATCGCAATGATTCCGTCGCTGCTTGAATCGAACAAGGGGTCGCTCCAGAAATTATTGCATCCTACATCGACCGGGACCTCACGATGAGCGACCCAATTTCCGTAATGTACGGAACGGCCAGATGTGGATTGAGAATTGGAGTCTTCGAATGAAAAATTTTCAGTCATGATTGGATTTACCGTGCTGATGATGAACAGCAGCGACATAATGACTGAGAGAAAAACGATTCGTCTACCCATTGAAAAATAATTAATTGAAGTCCTACATATGTGTTTAGCCGACACTTTGGTCGAGAAAACAGAGGGATAATGTTCAAGTCCATCGGGGTGTTGGTAGTGGAGTGAGTCAAATGTCGGATGTTCACAATGTCATCATTATCGGTTCAGGGCCTGCAGGATATACTGCTGGTTTGTACACTGCCCGAGCTATGCTTGAACCACTCATGTTCGCTGGATACATGTCCGGTGGACAACTGATGTTAACCAGTGATATCGAGAATTTCCCAGGCTATCCAGAAGGAATTGGTGGTCCGGAAATGATGATGCAACTTCGTGAGCAAGCTGAGCGATTTGGATTAAAGGTTCAGGATAAAAACGTCGAAAGTGTTGATACATCCTCTCGTCCATTCAAGGTCACTGTTGAGGGAGAAGATTTCCTTGCTCATTCCCTAATCGTTTGTACTGGTGCAGAATCCATTTGGCTCGATGCACCCGGTGAAGCGGAACAGAAGGGGCGAGGGATTTCCACTTGTGCTACATGCGATGGAGCCTTTTTCCGAGAAGAAGAGGTTCTTGTTATCGGCGGTGGTGATTCTGCTTGTGAAGAAGCGACGTTCTTGACACGATTTGCATCAAAGGTGACATTGGTTCACCGCCGTGATGTATTCCGTGCATCGACCATCATGTACGAACGTGCTGTAAACCATCCAAAGATTGAGATCAAAACATTCCGTCAAGTTAAGGAATGGCTGAGTGATGAAAAAGGACTCACTGGAGCCGTTCTCGAAGATCCAAGAGATGGTTCAACAGAAGAGGTTGCTGCAACTGGTGCGTTCATTGCTATCGGTCACAAACCGATTACAAATTTCCTCGGAGGTCAAGTCGAGACCGATGAGAACGGCTACATCATTAACAAGGAACATACCATGACCTCGGTCGACGGTGTATTTGCTGCTGGTGACGTCGTAGATACACGTTACAAGCAGGCAATTACTGCTGCTGGTATGGGATGTCAAGCGGCTATCGATGCTGAAAAATGGCTTGAAGATAATGTTCATTGAACAACGATGTCTATTTGATTGAGCATCAATACGCCTTGTCATGGTCGATATGCAACGGCATGCCCGTCATCTTGTCCTCCCTCAAGTCGGAGTCGAGGGACAAGAGAAGTTAGCGAAGGCGAAAGTGTTCGTTGTTGGTGCTGGTGGATTGGGTAGTCCAGCATTACTCTATCTTGCAGCGGCTGGCATAGGAACCATTGGCATAATCGATGATGACCGAGTCGATATCTCAAACCTCCAGCGCCAAGTCCTACATCGAACCGAAGATATTGGCCGGTTGAAGGTCGAATCAGCAAAAGAGCAACTTCTTGCACTAGATCCGAATTTGACCATCATCGAACACAAGGAAAGACTCAATCCGAAGAACGCGCTTGAACTGTTCACCGGCTGGGACATCGTCGTTGACGGAACCGATAACATTCCAACTAGATATCTCATCGATGATGCATGTCATCTGCTTTCAATTCCGTGGGTTTACGGTTCAATACATCGTTTTGAGGGACAAGTTTCCTTTTTCTCAACGAAGGATAATCGACGTTATCGTGATTTATTTCCTGAAGCACCTCCAGCATCAGCAATCCAAAACTGTGCAGAAGCCGGTGTGTTTGGTATTCTTCCTGGTGTTGTTGGAAGCATTCAAGCAACCGAGGTGATCAAACATATCATCGGTATGGAATCGAGCCTTATCGGGAGTTTATTCTTGTATGATGCAGAATCTATGACGACGCAATCACTTAGATTCGAGGCACTTGATACGAAACCAGAAATCACTGATTTATCGCATGCTCAACGGCTTTTTGATGATCCAATGTATTGCACACCTCTTTCTCAGCAAGTTCAAGAAGATGAAGACTTAGGCGAATCCATGATGCAATCGATTACTGTGCTAGAGTTGAAATCAAAACAACAAGGTGGCTGGAATCCATTCGTTATCGATGTTCGCAGCGCTGAAGAACTTGAACAGGTTCGTCTTTCAACATTTGATTTACATGTTGTTCATGAGGTTGCAGATACTGCTGCAGGCGATGTTCCGGAAGGACGTGATGTCGTCGTCATGTGTCGAAGTGGAATGCGTTCACAACTGGCGATTATGTTACTCAATCAATCCGGTATCGATCCGAGTCGTCTATACAATCTAACAGGCGGTATCATGGCATGGGGGCAAATTGCTCCAGAAGATATCATTCAAGGCTAATTTGAGGGTGAGGTTCAAAGAGCCGGAGCCCTCGTTTCCTCTTGGTCATCATGGGAAAGGTCATCGTTGCTGACGAGAACCAGGGTCGTCGTACCCTTCTCGCATCAACGCTTGAACGTGAAGGATTCGATGTGACTCGGGCCGGTACATTGCGTCAAGCAGAAGGTACTGCGCTTGCGATTATGCCGGAAGTTGTCTTACTCGATGGTGAATGGAAATCCGGTGATGCTATCGATGCTGCTCAACGATTGATGGGCGATCCTGAATTTGCGTTCAAATGCCGCATCGTTCTTTTGTCACGTTCTACGACGCCGGATTTTATGTTAGTAGCTGCAAAGGCAGGAATTTCTGAGGTAATTGGAAAACCAGTTGATATGAAGATCCTTATTGGACAACTTTGGAAACATAGTCGCAAACAGTTCATACCTCCTCCAGCTGATGTCAACCTCGAAACAGGAGGCGGATCCTTCGATGTAGCCGTCATGGCGGGTGGCGGTGGTTGGGCCCTTCCTATGCTCAAAGGCCTAGTTGGGCCAGACCGAATAAATGAGTCCTTCATAAATGAAATTCTTGTCCAGATGGGTGAAGAAGGAATGGATGTTGACCTTGATTTGGAGGCAACAGATCTTTCCAATCTTTTGCGTGTTGCCCTCAATCGATTGGTTCAGGAGGGAGATGATTCTGCTGAAGCAAAGGGTCCATCCTTTGAAGATTTGAAGAAAAAGAAGTCACTTGGCGATCTCAATGAACAGCCGACGCCTGTTTCGGGTGGTGGAATGGAGTCCATACTTGAACAACAAGCGGCCAACATTGCAGATGAAATTGAATCAAAGATGGATAGTATCCTGGACGAATCGCCTGAACAGGTAGCACTGTTAGAAGATGACGATTTAGAGAGAATCGACCCACAGGTTCTACAAATGACGAGATTGACAACGGAAATGGTACACGAATTGATGTGGGATTTAGGACGTCCTGGGGCAGTTGCAGATATCACACTGATGACAAGGATTGAAGATGCAACGGAAATGCTTGGCGATGTCCTTTCCTCATTGCCCGAATCTGAAGAGGAGTGAAAGGCATGAAGAAAATGCCCCGCCCGTCTGTATCTCAACTTCCACGTCCTTCAGAACTCCGTTTAATGGATGGACGTCAAAATCTTGAACAAATGAAGCAACAGAAAGTTGGCGTCTACAAATGGCGTGCGTTGTTTGGTTTGGTTGCTCTGGTTCTTTGTGGTCTTGCAGGATATTTCCTGTTTCAAGATGCCGTTGAGATCATAGATTGGTTCAAAGGTTTTGGAATATGGTCGCCGGTCTTGTTTGCAATCGCTCTTTCTTTAGCGATCGTTCTTTTGCTGCCAACTCCATTTGTTAAGGTCGGTGCAGGAGCAATCTTCCCGTTTTGGATTGCGGTCGCAGTGAACTTCGTCGCCTCAATGGTTGGCGGTTTAATCGCCTTTGTTTTGGGAAGATGGTTGTTTCGAGATTCGATTAAAGAAGCGATTCAAAACGACAAACGTATGTTGAATATTGAATCCGCTTTAGATGAAGATGCGATGCGTATTTCTGTGTTGGTCCGTCTTTCACCTATCCTTCCAGATGAATGGCTCAATTACATTATGTCAGCAACACCTGTGTCGATGCGAGTGTTTGTACTGTCCAATATTTCAAGTTTGATTTATTGTATAATCTATGCATATTATGGGTATGCTCTTGGTTCTATTGCTTTGAGCCGATCAGGTATGGCCGGACTGACACAATCAAGCGGAGGACTGCTTTTGCTACTTATGGGAATCATTGCAACCGTCATTGCGACTGTAATCGTTACTCGAACATCAATTCGTGTCCTCAAGGAAGCGATTGGTGAGGAAGAGTGAGTCATTTTCCCAAATTCATGAATCCATAGCCTTGAAACAAGGTAATTCTTCGCCGATACGGGGGCGGGGTCATGACACAGGGTACACAACCAATGATTCACGGTGCTGAATGGATACCAAATGAAGCGTTAACCTTCACACAACCGCTTCTCATCGACGCTGCTCGAGCCGAAGTAATGCGTTTCTTCACTGAACGACATGAAGGCCATGTATTCCTTGCTGCAAACATTTGGGATCATCTCAACGTAGATGGCCAACATTCCTTCGATGGCGAATCTTGGCATGCGTTCAGTGAGCGATTTGTTGATGCCTTTAAGCGAGGATTCGAAGCTCAGAATACGCATAAAATTTCAACAATTCTCGAGCAAGAGGTCATGCCACGCCGATCCATCGATGAGCATCTTCAACGTAGAATCGCACATCTAATCATTGACCTTCGTTTGTGTTTAAGACGTCTTGGCCACTATATGTCTACAACGATGGAACATCGCTTGGAATGGCAACGTCTGATGACCCGTACTCGAGCCATGGATGAACACCTCAAGGAAGTATATTTTTCCGGTATGGAAACACCTGATGGTTCGAGATTTGGAGGAAAGGGATTCCGTTCGACTTGGCAGGAAGGTGTTGTTGCTGTTGCAACCGCACTAAAGCGAGCTGATGAACCGGATAAAACACACTCTCCTGGAAGCGGTTATGACGGCGACTTGGTTGCTCCAATGATTCGTGATGTTGGGTTAGCACTTGCTATGGGTGATACGGTCGTCGACGTCATGGCTGCTCAAATTGGTAAAGCTGGCTCAAATCAAAACGGTGGTCACGAAGGTGCAGGTGGACGAGATCTTCACATCGGCGCTTGGCATGTTGGTGTACTTCCACCAACAGCACCTCTTCCGATTGCAAGTGCTACCATGACAGGTCTTGCTTTCGCTGGGTGGAAGCAGTCCCTTTCACGATTCCACGTCGCTTGTATAGGCGAAGGAGCATCATCATCTGGCGAGTACTGGGAAGCCATTAACCTCGCAGGAGCACGTGGTTTGCCAATTTGTTACATTCTCCAGAACAATCAGATCGCACTCGATACACCGCCAGCACACCAATCGGGTGTTGAGTTATGGGCTGACAAAGCCGTAGCTATGGGATTCCCTGCATGGACTATTGATGGTTCTGACCCTGCAGCATGGCATGCGAGTGTTGCAACAGCTCGTGAATTTGGCCTCGAAGGAGGAGGTCCAACCATGATTCACGTTGAAACCATGCGCGGATGTGGTCACGCCCATCACCATGACGATCTTTATCTCGGCTCAGAAACCGGTACACCTCCCGGCTATGTTGACCGCGAACTTCTAGAATATTGGGCCGATAAAGACCCTATTCCATCCCATCGTACCTTGTTGCTGACTCTTGGTGTCAGTGAAGAAGACCTTGCTGAGATGGAGTCCGCAGAAAACAATCATGTTGATGAGGCTAGGAAAATTGTCGAAGCAATGGAATGGCCAGAACCAGAAACTGTCACCAAGGGCGTAACTACACTTCATGATGCAAGAACCCATGAGGACCGCATTCAAGCGATTGGTTCGATATCTGGTGTTGAATCTATGGCTTCTCTCCAACCACTCGATTATGTTGAATCCGGTGGCTGGACTTATGCACGAGCGATACAACAAGCCATGGTTGACATTGCAAATGAGTTTGGTGATGATTGTGTCTTTATCGGTGAAGATATGGAAGTTGCAGGTGCCTTTGGAATGAACATGGCGCTAAAGAATGCAGGTCACCAAGAAAAGCTGGTTGACATGCCATTGTGTGAATCCATTATTGTTCATACGGGGGTAGGAACGGCACTGTCTGGAATGCGTCCAATGGTGGAAATTCAATTCGGAGGATTTGCAGCTCTAGGATTCAACGCCCTCATCAACAATGCAGCAATGTTGCGTTGGCGATGGGGGGCTGATTGTCCAATGACTATTCGTATACCTCTTGGCGCAAGAACACGTTCTGGCCCTTTCCATGCGAATATGATTGAATCGTGGTTTGCAAACGATCCAGGCTTGGTAGTTCTTGCACCAGGGACTCCACAAGATGCCTACGACTTGTTGATTGAAGCAACGCATCTTGATGATCCTGTTCTATTCCTTGAACACATTGGACTCTATGGATTGAGAGGAGGTAAAACTGGATGGGGTCAAAACATCAACCAGAAAGTTGACACAAAATCTGTTCATTTATCGATTGAACAAGGTAAACGTCATTCGATTGGAAAGGCATCTATTGTACGAGAGGGTGATGACTTAACAATCGTTACATGGGGTGCCATGGTTCATATCGCAGTTGAAGCTGCTGAAGGATTATCCAATAATGGAATCGATGTGGAAATCATTGACTTGCGAACACTTCTTCCATTCGATGCTGAATCCTGTATCGCATCAGTACAAAAAACAGGCCGACTTGTAGTCTTGCAAGAGGGTCAATGGCATGGAGGCCTCGGTCATACTATCCAATCCAGAATCTTGGAATCCACCTTCTACCAACTTGAAACCCAACCTGTTGTGATTGGAGCGATTGATACACCTGTACCGTTTTCGCCTCCTCTAGAAAACCACACCATCCCATCGGTGGAGCATGTTACCAGCGTCATTCAGAAGTTGATGGAATAAACCGCTCTACTACGACGGCTAATAGTGCTCCAATCACCGTACATACGAAGTAAACTGGGATAAGTACCGCGTCGCCAGAAATGAGATTTGGTCCAAAGGTTCGCGCTGGATTCATACTGGCTCCAGTGTATTGCCCAAACAAAAATGCGAGAATTGCTACGGTTGCTCCAACGACGATACCGATAGGGATCCATTGGTCGGTTTTTCGAATAATCCAAAGAATAGATGCCATGAGCAAAAAGGTGATGAAAATCTCAATTCCAATTAGGTTTAACCATGATGTATTGCGTACAGTAGGGCCAGCACCGTTCAACAAGAATCCCGCACATAGTGCTCCAACCATTTGACCAACAACGTGAGCAACTGCATCTTTTCCAGATAGGTTTCCTCTGTACCAGAAGGCAATCGAAACGGCAGGATTGATGTGTGCTCCACTCCAACGACCGATGACAACGATGACCGATGCAACGATCAATCCAAATGCAATCGATACTTCAAGACTCGAACGTTCCATGGCAACACTACCACATCCAACCAAAACCATGGCGAAGGTCCCGCCCGCCTCGATACTTCCGCGCTTCCACATCGTCCATGTGAAATCAATTCAGAACATCATCTTAACTCCATAGTAGGACAGAAGCATCAAAACCCATAACTCATGGGGAGTTTATGGAGCAGAAGGATGAGTTGATGGGAATACCCCAACTCCTTCACTTCAATGCCATGCTTATCACCGGAACGCTGTTCCTTGCTATCGTTTTGATGAAATATCTTGGGCAATCTAATTCTATGATAGTTGTAAGTGTAATTCTGTTGCTATCACTTGGTTTGCTGATAACCAGTGCAGACTTTTTCATTGAAGGGGCAAAGGGACTTGCTCGTCGCGCCGGAATTGCAGAGATAGTCATCGGATTGACCATCGTTTCCATCGGAACCTCACTTCCAGAAATTCTCGTATCGGGTAGTGCAGCCTATGAGGCGAGTCAAGGAAAGACAGGAGCAGCAGACTTTGCGATTGGTAGTATCCTTGGGTCGGTTCTGGTGCAGATTACGCTCATCCTTGGTATCGTAGTGATGACACGCTCAGTCAAGGTTCGGCCATCATGGTTGAATCGTGATGGCGTGATTATGCTTCTCGCAGTTATGCTTCTTCTTTTCTTTGTTTGGACAAATAACGTCCTCGAGCGATGGGAGGGGGCCATTCTTGCATCACTTTACATCGTCTACATTGTTTGGCTGCTGATGAAACGAGAAGCAATTCGTCAAGAAGAGGTAGAAGATTTAGGTGAATACGAAGTTAGAGGTTCGAATTGGAGTTCTACAGCTTATCTCATTATGATATTCCTAGGACTTGCATTTGCTATCTATGCTGCCAATATCTTGGTTGAACAAGCATATGACTTGGCGCTACGGCTTGAGGTTCCGCATTCTGTTATCGGGACAACGGTTTCAGGAATCGGCACGTCATTACCAGAACTTACCATCGCATTGATGGCTGCAAAAAGAAGCAAGGGCGTTGCCATTGGAACCTTGATTGGATCAAACATCACCGATCCGCTCCTATCCATCGGAATTGCATCAATGATTCATCCACTTTCCATTTCTTCTTCAGACAATGGCTTGACCATGGAAGTTATCGCACCAGCAACCGTTCTCGGCGTCTTACTAGCACTCTTCTTCATGCGACGAACGTATCGATTTGAGCGATGGGAGGGAACGTGCCTTGTCCTCTTTTACGCTATATTCCTGGTTGTTCTACAATTGAATCGTTGAATTGATTCTAAATCAAGACTTATGTCCGACCTCCAACTGGGCACACCATGGTCGACTTCCAACTGGATGAAATGCAAGAGATGTTGCGGGAATTGGCTCATGAGTTTGCTCGCGATGAAATTCGTCAAAATGCTGAGCATTGGGATGAAGAATCCATCTACCCAAAAGAAACCATACAATTAGCACATGAAATGGGGCTACTCAATCTTCACATCCCGGAAGAATACGGTGGACCAGGGCTTGGATGTATGGAAGAGGTCCTCGTGAATGAGGAACTTGCATGGGGTGATCCTGGTTTTGCGACAGCAGCCTATGCAACCGCTTTGGCCTGTGCTCCAATCATCACAGGGGCAACCGAGCAACAAAAGAACATCTGGTTGCGTAAGGTTGCAGAAGAAGGAGCACTCGCGTCCTATGCAGTAACAGAACCTGGTGCAGGCTCGGATGTTGCAGCGATTCAAACCACCGCGATTCGCGATGGTGATGAATACATAATCAATGGTTCAAAGATGTGGATTACAGGGGCAGGTTATGCTGATTTCTTCTTCGTTTTAGCAAAAACAGATCCTGATGCAGGTTATCGTGGAATGTCTGGTTTCATTGTCGAATCCAATGCTGAAGGACTTTCGCTGGGAAAGAAGGAAACCAACATGGGGCAACGATGTAGTGATACACGAAGTATTACGTTCAACAATGTTAGAGTTCCTGCGAATCAATTGGTCGGAGAAAGTGAATCCGGCGGTTGGATGAATGCAATGAGTGCGTTCGATTTGAGCCGACCAAACATTGCAGCCCATGCAACAGGTCTTTCGAGAGCAGCTTACGAGCATGCACTTCAGTACAGTAATGAACGTCAAACGTTCGGAAAGCCATTGCATAAGCACCAAGCCATTCAGTTCATGCTTGCAGATATGAAAACCAACATTGAAGCAAGTCGAATGTTGACTTGGAAGTCCGCTTCTGAAGCTGATGCTGGAGTCAAAAATACAGAATCAGCAGCCCACGCAAAGCGATTTGCAGCAGATGCTGCTATGCAAATTGCAACCGATGCAGTACAGGTGTACGGAGGATATGGTTATTCGGAAGAATACCCAGTTGCCCGATTGATGCGTGGTGCAAAAGTGATGCAAATTTACGAAGGAAGTAGCCAAGTTCAACGTATGATTATTGGTCGAGAAATCACCAAGAATCTATGATTGATTTTTTGTTTGTTCGAAGCACTGCATGATAAATGCACTCAAATCTTGCGTGGAAGTGCTTTTCTCTTCATCATCCACTATATCTTCTGAATCTCCACCTAACCAGTTGTCCGGTAGATCCCCCATCTCATCGAAAGCATCAAATTCATCCTCTTCAAAGAAATCGTATTCCTCATCAAATGCATCTTGTTCATCAATCATGTCTTGAGTTACAATCATGTCATCCTGAAACGTGTAGATGTGATAGAGGTCTTCTCTTGGGCAAACAATGAATTGAGCAACAAGAGGTATCTCCATCGCTAATTTCAGATCATCATGAAGGCTTAATACTAGTGATGCAAGTCGATCTCCGATCGGTAAATGGCTCTTATTTCCATGTGTGTTTAGACATAGGTTTACCGTGTAAGAACGAGTACTTTCTGAGTTGAAGTCATTTTTCCATGCGGCCCCGATAATGCTTGTTTCCCAACCAACTTTGCTGAACAGGCCAATTGGGCGTGTTGCAACAACCTCATAGTGGCGTCCAGAGCGTCCACGAATACGAACCGTTATTTTGTAAATGGTGCTTGTTTTTAGTAACTCAATGCCATCCATTTGACAAACATCTTGAAGGAATTTTATCGATTTTTCATGAGGCGAATCGATCATGTTGGCTGACATATCAAGAAGAATCCTCGAGGGTTTATGAACCGAAATTCTCAACATTGTATGACCTGTCGTCCGCTCATGGTTGCACTTGAAGTCATTATTTTGGCAGCAGGGCGCTCCTCTCGCCTTGGTCAGCCCAAAGCGCTTGTCGATGTGGGGGGTCGTTCATTGATCTCTCGTATAGTTGATCGATTGCAGAACTTGAGTAAGGTTACAATCACCGTCGTTACGAATGGCGATTTACTTGCAGACATCATAATCGAATGTCCTTCGATTCATGCCGTTCTAAATCCAGACCCCGAAAAAGGTAGGACCGGTTCAATACGTCATGGTTTGGATAGTATTCTTGAACGTAATGGCCGTTTACCAGATCGTTTGTTAATCGTTCCAGTCGACAGGCCCGGTTGGAGCATTGAAATCATCCGTGATTTGCTTGGTTCTGCTGTAAGTTGTTGTCCATCATGGAATAATCGAGGAGGCCATCCATTGCTTCTGGTTGGAGATGACATCAATGCTGTCTATTTGTCGAGTGGAGATACTCCGCTATCATCGATTATCGTTCGAGAAACCATGTTTTTTGAATTCCCGTTTCTTCATCTTAATATCGATACGAAGGAAGATTTGGACGAACTTCTTCTCGCATCAAAGGAAGATTGGTTCTAGGGCAAATCGTATGTGTAGGGTCAGCGAGGCGGTGCCATGACGGCGAGAGTTCTAGCATGGGTGTTGGAACAATTGCAGCACAACTCACCCGTCGTTCTTGCATCAGTTGTTGGAACAAAAGGCAGCGTTCCTGGGAAAACAGGTGCTAGACTGGCCATGAATCGCCATCAAGACTGGATTGGAACTGTTGGCGGAGCAGGTTTGGAACATCGAATTATCAACCGATGCAAGGAACTTATCGATGAATCAAAAGCCACATCTGAAGTCCATACTTTTGGACTCAATAAAGGGGCGAAGGGCTATGAAGTGCAGCCACTGGACTCCCTATGTGGTGGACAAGTTACCATTTCACTGGAGTTGATGATGCCGATGCCACATATCTTACTCATGGGAGGAGGTCACTGTTCGGAAGCAATCTCCATATTACTGCCGAAAAAAGGGTGGAATTATTCTGTTCAAGATACGAGAGAGGACTTTACAACAGCTGAACTGTATCCTCATGCAATTGAACGTCATCACTCCTCTGTTGAGTCATTTTTTGAAGACGAAACATCACAAACACTAGCTAGATTTTCAGATATTCTCTTGCTCGGACACGATTATTCTGAAGACTTAGATCGTCTCAAACAACTGCTTAGAATCGCAGAATCTGATAGTCTTCCATTGGATGGTAAATCCTTCCCGAGAATCGGCGCTATTGGAAGTCGATCGAAATGGAAGTCGTTCACTGAATCTTGTATCGAAGCGGGAATTGAAGCATCAACACTCAACAATGTACGCTGCCCGATTGGATTGAACATCGGTGCAGAATCTCCCGAAGAGATTGCAATCGCAGTTATTGGTGAAATTTTATCGATGCATAAGGACGTAGACGTCCATGCTCCAAATTGGCGAGACCAGTGAGGTCATCGTATGCCTTCAATGGATGAATCATGGCAATTGCGTAATGGTTTGGTGATACCAAATCGTAGTGTTCTTGCTGCAATGACGAACAAACAAAGTCATGTGGATGGTACACTTTCTGATGATGAGGCCACATTTCTTCTCCGTCGGGCAAAAGGGGGATTTGGAATCATAACTACCGCTGCATCACATGTTCAAGAATCTGGGCAAGGTTGGGTAGGGGAATTAGGGGTTTGGGGGGACCATCATCTACCTGGATTGACCAATTTAGCGACGAGATTGAAAGAATATGAGGCTCGATCATTCGTTCAAATTTTCCATGGAGGGATGCGCGCACCATCTTCCATAACAGGACAGCAGCCTTGTTCAGCGAGTGAAAATTATATTTCAGAAAAAGAAGGAAATTCAAGGGAACTTACAACACAAGAAGTTGAAGAGACGATCAGTGCCTTTGTTGATGCTGCTAAGCGTTGCGAATCTGCCGGCTTTGATGGTGTGGAGTTGCATGGCGCACACGGTTATCTGATAGCACAATTTCTTGGAACAAACACCAATCGTCGAAGCGATCAGTTTGGAGGAAATATGAAGGCTAGATGCAAGTTTTTGTTGGAAATTATTCGAGGTATTCGTACTGTTGTACATCCAGATTTTGCCATTATGGTTCGCCTTTCTCCAGTTTCAGAGGAAATAGGTATCACACTACAGGACACAAAGCAGGTCATCGAGCTGCTCCTTGAAGAAGAAATAGATGCGCTTCACATCTCCTGTTGGGATGTATTTGAGAAGCAACAAAATGGTCGAACCATTACTGAAGAGATCTGTTCGGCCTATTCCGATTCCATTCCAATTGTATCGACTGGATCGGTTTGGAGTGCAAAAGACGCACAGTTTGTTCTCGATCGAGGTGCTCAAGCGGTCGGTGTTGCCCGTGTAGCATTACCACATCCAGATTGGGCTTCGCTCGTCAGTGAACCAACATACAATCCTTCACGACCGCCATTCGCTCCAAAACAACTCCTTTCGGCAGACCTCAGTCCGATATTTGTTGACTATATGCGTCGTTGGAAAGGATTCGTCACTGACGGTCGATGAACACATGTTCACGAAAATGAACGAGTTCAAATACAGATTCACGAATATCATCGAGAGCAAGATGTGCTGCTTTTTTCTCGAATTTCGGTAATCCAGAGTACCATCGTCGAGCAAGTTCCTTGATGGTTGAAACATCTACCATTCGATAATGTAAGTAATCCGTTACACTCGGCATTTCTTTGACGAGAAATTGACGGTCATTCCATACTGAGTTGCCACAGAGCGGTGCTGTATTCTTTGGAACATGTTGCTTGATGAAATCAAGTGTTTGACGCTCAGCCTCTTTCAAACTGACAGAATCGTTACGAACTCGATCGATTAATCCACTTCCGAAGTGATGACGCGTGTTCCATTCGTCCATACCTTCAATCAACTCTTCTGAGACTGAAATGGCAAGATTTGGGCCTTCGGCAATGATGTTCAATTCAGAATCTGTGATGATGGTGGCGATCTCGATAATGCTTTCTCGCTCTAAATCCAAGCCAGTCATCTCTAGGTCTATCCACACCATTCGCTTGTTTGGGTCGTCCATATTTTACCGAGGAGAATCCGGTTCTTGAAGTCGGCGTAGCATTCTTGATGGAGAAGGATACCGGCCATGCATGGTTGATGCCGGTGATGTCATCGAGGAGGCCCTGATTTGGTTCATGCCGACAAAACTCAGGGCCTGGTTCGTTGTATTGCTTCTTCTTGGTGTTGGTCTTGGCGGGATGTATGTTTTCCTTGCACTAAACGACGGAGAAAGTCTTTCTTCACAAGGAAATACTGCCATAGAAAAACAGGGCAATGGCTGGCGTTACTACTCGGTTGTTGCACCAGTCGACACTGGAATCAACGTTTATCACGATCATTTCCGCACAGACGAAGTATATCCAAACTGGCTCCTCGAATCTCTAGGTGTTACCAAAACCTGCGACATTACCTTTGATGGTTCATGGCAAGAACGCTATGAGGCCGACAAAGAATCCTGTTGGGATAATATTACAACATCCGATATCGTGTATTTCTACGGTACGAAAATCATCGGTACTTCTCCTGATGGAGAAACCGACATCCACATTCTTGATGACCCATCTGATGGACATGGAACCGCTGTAACGGGAGCAGTTCTGGATGCGAATCCTGATGCCGTAATTTTCTTTGTTGAAGGCTTTTCAACAGAAGCCGTTCTTGCTGCTTCGAATCAACCGCTTGTTGACATAATTTCCACGTCGTTTGGAGCCATTGGTTCGCTTCCTGTGCCAGGAATTGAGACTGGAACCTATGAAGCAGTTGTTGGCAACAATAAGATGCACACCGGTGCTGCTGACAACACACCTTCGCCAGCAGTTCAAGATGCAACTGCAGGCCCTCCTTGGTCGATTGGTATCGCAGGATACGCTGAGGAAGGCGACGACCAGAAGGAGACGATGAGTGGTTCCTATCCAGATATTGCAGCCGATTGGACTCAATTATTGCCGAATCATGATGATACGGATGGATATCATGAAACCTCAGGAACATCCTTCGCAACACCTCGAACTGCCGGGATTCTGTCGTTTGTTCTTCAAGAACTTCGTAACGAATTTGACGATGGTGGTTCAGGAGCATCCGTGGAACGAGGAGGCTATCTCGTCAACGGAACTGATTCCGAAGGAGAATCGTTTACCATTCGAAACTCAGAGGTTCGAAATGCATTGAATCTGTCCGCATGGTATCCTTCATTCACAACATGGGATCCATTCTCGGGTACAACTCCAGTATCTCCTGTTGCTCCATGCACGCAAGTTGGCTGGGGTGTTGTCAATATGTCCAACATTGAACCCATGCTCATGCATCTAAATGGAAGCCAAGCGATGGATAATCGACCAGGTGACGTGGTCCTTTGCATGACCCTCAACCAAGAAGCTCGTGAGGCTTACTGGGGCGTCTACCCTTCAGCACCTGATGAATCCCTTGTTTCTGACCGTAACGCCATCTTCAGAGAAGAATAATCACAACGGTTCGAAGTCAAGGACAATCTGTCCAAGCATGTTAACACGGACAACTGGTTTGAATCCTTCATGCGGTGTCATTGCAATGGTTCGAGTAATTTGTTCAATCGATTCCTTTGGTAGGCGGACATCGAATCCTTCCATGGTTTCGATATAACCAATGTTTTCCGTAGTTGCATTACCTATTGGCTTGATAATTTCATCCAATTCGTCTTCAAGTGCTTCACCCAATTCGAGGATTTCACTTTCCTCGAGAATGCTGCTGCTTTCATCCTCAACAGACGATGCTTCAGTCTTGACCTCGTGTTCTTGAATATCATCGTTTTCTTCTTCAACTTCATCATCTATCTCATCGTCTTGCTCCACCTCAACAGGTTTCGGTTTCGGAACAACACTGTCAAAGACTTGCGGAATTACAACGTTTTGAATGTCGTAACTTGATCTACGCTGCATGTAGAGGAATCCATACCCAAGCGCAAGCAGACCGATTATAACGAGTGTGAGATATTTGAACAAAACATCACCTGAGTCTTCATCTAATCGTAGGAATAGAATGAACAATGTCAATACTGAACCGAATACACCAAGGCCACGACGCCATCGTACTTCTGCTTGAGTTTTATCAAATCCAGTTATGGCGAGTGCGGTTAGAATCGTTGCTGTAAGGAAGAAAGCAAGGTTTGTTTGATCTTCGCCAAATGCGTAGATTACACCGGTTAAGGCCGCTACAACACCCGAGAAGCCCATGTATTCGATGAAATTAAAGAACTCGTTATCGCTCTTCCATTCAAAGATCTTTGAATCATAAATGCTGTCGGTCTTTGACGACAGATAAATCATGACAGCACCTTCGACGAAAAAGATTCCACCGACCAAGTAACTCCGCATTACTTCGCTTCCGATTTCGAATTGATGGATCAGATTTGCTGCTGTTAAGCCATCGATTAGAGGTAGGAAAAGAATGGAGACTTTGTCACCCTTCTGAATGGCTTCATACGTGGCCCAACCACTTCCTCCAAGCATCCCTAGTCCGTTGACGACGTCAAAGGAGAGGAGCAGTGTGACAATGGCAAGGAATCGCAATTGTGTATCCAATGGGTAAGGCATGAGTGCTTGCAAACGTTCTTTGTCAACGACGTTCATTTCCATGATTCCATAGGAATTCGCCAACCACATTGCGTAAATGATGATGCCAGAGAAGAGCATCGAATAGCCAAAGATCTCACCAGTGAAATATCCTCCATCTGAGAACCCGATCATGAATGAGAAAACGAGTCCAACAGAAAGCAGTGGCATGAGATTGATATCGCCTCGCACCCATGCGTTGAGGATTCCAAAAATACAAGCAACGAGAGGTAACCACGAAGCGGATGGGAGAACTGCCCATACTGCAAATAAGAACCATAGCATTGGAAGGAACCAAGGGAACGGATTTTCCACATGGTCTTTCTTCTGGAGATCAAGAATACTCCACGCCATTGGCATCAACATATGTGCTGCAACAATCATACCTGTAACTCGTGTAAACCAAAGAACACGGATTTCTGAAATATGATATGCATCTGAGAAGACGGATGATTCTAGGAATGCATATGCGAGGCCATGGTCTTCCAGCCAATACATCGAAACGGTCGCTATAGGCGCTAATATTGTTACAACATGGTGTCGATATTGAATCGCTACCAATGCAACAAGGCCATACATGCTGAGGAATAGCAATCCTCCTGATTGGTCCAACATTCCAATGACCAGTAAAACACACAGCATGACTTGATCTGCAGGGCGGCTGAGATGGTCTCGATCAAGACCTCGTTTGTTGATCAATACAAATGCGCCTATCGGAGCAGAAAGGAAAATTAGGTCATATAGAATACCTGCTCTGAACAATTCATTTGTATCGATCGCTGCTTCGGACATAAGCGGCATCGATGAAGCTGCAATAATAAGCAACATGAAGGCTCCAATCATTCTGCTTTGCGATGAAAGAACGTCCATGGAATTGATTTCCCAGAACAAGATTCCGATTGGAATAATATACAAGCCAACGAGGTAGAATGTATCTCCAGTCAATAAGGTAGGATCGAGCGTACTTATTCCAATTGTTGTGGCGAGCAATGAAAACGCGAGTGAAATGCGTCCTATCGAGCCAAAAGAATTGTCTTGTATCATATCTGCTCCGTCAGCTTCTTTGATGTACCATGCATTGGTTTCTGAGTCGTAGGTATATGCGCCTGCAGCCTTCATTTCAAGGAGAGATAACAACCGTCCAATATCGACTTCAACATCCCGAACGGTGTTGAATAACATGTAAACAATCAGCCCGAGAACAAGATATTCAAGCGATAATCCATTCAATGATGAGATTTGATATGAATCTGGGATCTCGAGTTTTCCGCCCAATAGTAGGCCTGAACTGACAATCAATGATGTGATGAGGGCAAGGGTTGAATTTCGTTGTTCAACATCATCGCCTTGACGAGCCTTCAGCATCGATTCATAGACCATTCCTAACAAGTAGATGACGAAAATCCAGGTGACAAACCAATAAGGTGAATCAAGAATCGTGCTACTTAATGCAATGAAAGTAACGGTTTGTACACTGCTCCAGATGGAAATTTTTTCCAAGCGGCGAGCCGTTTCTGCAATGACAACAATACCGATGGCGATAGCAACATCCATCTCGATTTGGTCAACACCATAGCCGATTTGATCGCTGAAAAGATAGGATAAGGAGAGGGCTGACATGGTTAGGTTCGCAACCCACTTTCGAGTGGCTTTTGCAAAGAAAAGCATGTAGGTGATCATAATCAAAGAAAGAACCCATGGTATAATCGCTTCATCACCGTTAAGTGCCCACAATGAGAAGGCGAGTCCAATCGGCATTGCAGGCACTCTGTTTCTATGAGTGGCAGGGAAGTATGCGCACAAGACTGTAAGCCAAAGAGCAACTGGTAGCGTGACCAATGTTACAACGCCTTGATTGCCGATACTGTTTGGCTTAAACGGGCCGAGAACGAGATTTAACTCACCTATACTTGCAATCAGCATTGCAATGATGACGACACCGATCACAAAGAACGACATTTTCTCAGCAAGCGCTTGCTTTAGACGCTCGTTACCAGCAAGGAATCCTTGAATGATGATAATGAAAATCAAGAGCGAGAGGGCACCGCCTTCGCCACCCTCGGGCGCGTTTTCATTGAGTATTTCATAGATGATTGGAATAATGCCTGAAACAACACTGACCACAGCGAAATTGATTGATTTATTGGACATTAATGCACTGTACATTGAAAGGCCACACAAACCAACGATGGCGATTCCAAGAGGATATGAGACCTCATAATCGGCCCATTCAATCCATGTTCCTACTCCGACGAGTAACAACCCTAGTGGAATGTAACTTGCAACCGCCCATCCAAAGAATGTGTCTCCCTTGTATCGATCGAGGATTCGCCGATGGACTAACCACATGGCTGCAGCACCTAAAGTCTGAACATAGATCATGTTCGCACTTGCTTTGAATTCATTGTTCTCTATAGTGCCTAAGTGGGTAAAGGCACTTCCATCGAATTCGAATTCTTGCAGAGTAAAATATCCGCCAAGAAATCGTAGACCCCAAAGCGTTCCTACGGCCATAAAGAAGAACGAGAGCCCCAAGAGATAATTTTGTGAAATCATTAGTTGATAATCATTCTTCTTGGCTTGTAATTCGACCATGAAAAGAGCGATTGCAGAGGAGGCGAATCCACCAATAAAGAGAATCATGAATTTCTCTTCACCGACGCCTTCGGCAAATGCGATTCCGAGGAGACCAGTCCATATTGCGATCATCGCAACACCAAACATGATGATTTCAGTAAATCGTTCAAGCGAGTCTCCAGTTGTTTCTCCAGGAGCTCGAACAATAACTGGTTTGAATGGAATCGTTTCATCTTCCTTTGCGAAAATCGCATCGTTCGCAATAGAAACCATTTGTTTAGATTTTCTCTCAGGTGCAGGCATTTGAATCATTGGTTCTTTTGAGGTTTACAATATAAATTAGCACCCAGCATTGACTCTTAGAGTAGCATTTCAGAGCGGTTTCTTAACACTCGGATTGAAAGAGTTCAAACAATAGTAATTCTTGGGATAAACATGAGCCGTGTGAAGATGCCACGTTTGACGTTAACAATCATTTGTCTCGCCATGTTTGTTTTGCCGACAGTTCTTGCTACAGTGCCTGTTGAATCGACTTCAGAAAATGAAGAAGAAGGGTGGTGGGTTGAGACCACTGTCGATCGTGATGGAAACGGAATTGGGGATATGATTGAAGTCCATCAAAAGAACCCCCACTTCTTGGATTCTGACAAGACTTTGCCGCTAATTATTGACTTTTCATTCACTCCGGGAGAGGCTGAAATCCAAATGCTCGAAGAACGAGTTGATTATCAACATCAATGGACACTCAAAGGAATTGATGCTCTCGCAGGACGCATTCCAGTTGGGTTTGTTCTTGAGACATCCCAGTTGCCTGGTGTCGTAATGCTCGAGCTTGATGGTATTCTAGAGGTCTCAAATGGAGATGCTGCAGTCCTTCATGGCGTGGATACTGCTTGGGCTCAAACAGGTTACGATGGTTCTGGTACAACCGTCGCGATCATCGATACCGGAATCGATGGAAATCACTCCAGTCTTGACGACCAAGATGATGATCCTACGACCAATGATCCGAAAGTTATCGCGTTCTATGACCCGGTCAACAATCCCAGTTTGACGAATGGCACTGAGGTATTCCCATACGACGATCAAGGGCACGGCTCACACTGTGCTGGGACAACTGCTGGAACTGGAGCACCAAATTATGACCATCCAGGCATGGCGCCACAGGCTTCGCTTGTTGGTGTCAAAGTCCTCGATGCAGGAGGAAGTGGGTCCTTTGCTACAGTCATGGCCGGAATGGAGTGGACTGTCGAAAAGCGTTACGAATTCAATATCCGCGCAGCATCGATGAGCCTTGGCGGACCGGGTCCAATCGAATGGACGTCTTCTGAAGAAGACAGCGTGAACCGCTATGCCAACGAGATGGTCCGTGCAGGTATTGCTTTGTTCATCGCCGCAGGTAACAGCGCTGTTTCCGCTCAGATTGGAACGCCTGGTAGTGCTGAGGATGCCATCACAGTTGGCGCACTGGACAAGGATTCAAGCATCGCAATTTACAGCAGTCAAGGGCCGACAGAGGAAGGTCGTATCAAGCCAAATATCGCTTACGTTGGTTCTGATGTCATGTCCGTTGCTCACAACACTGGCGATGGTTATGTTGCCTTCAGTGGAACCAGTATGGCGACGCCTGGTGCTGCTGGTGTTGCCGCACTTATGCTGCAAGCCAATCCTGATCTATCTCCATTCGATATACGAAACATTATGCAAGAAACTGCTACTTATCGCCAATGTCACTACATGGCAGCAAACGAACCTTGCTTAGAAGATTTGATTCCTAAGAATCGACAAAACAATGTCTATGGCCACGGAGAAGTTCGCGCATTGGATGCTTTAATCGAAGCAGCAGAACGAGATTATGCTTTCAATTCCAACATCAGTGTCATGGTGTCAACGCCGGCAACGCTGGACAATCGTATTCACCTTGAACGTGGAGATAGTATCGCCTTTGAAGTCAGTGAAGATATAGAATCGGTTCAATGGCGAAGTAACCATCTTCGTGATGATTGGTCAAACATTCACAACTTTGAGAATGGAGAAACATCTGGTGAATTATCGATTATCGATATCATCAATCAAATGGAACATCTTCCAGGAATCGAAATATTAGGCAACCATACCATTTCGCTTCGAGCTATTCAGGATGCAGATGGTATGAGTTCAGCCTCTCCATTGGCGACCGTAGAAATCATGGTCATGACCGAAAACAAAAATCCTGTTATGGCGAATGTTGGAAGTGGGCTCTCAACAGGTGCTGTCATTGGATTCTCTATTGGCGGGATTCTTATTTTCTTGGTAGTTCTTCTATTGGTTTCTTCGGTCTCAACGCGTGAAGAAGGAACTCTATCCGGTAAGCAACTCAGATCCTATCTTGATGCACAGGTTGTCGATGCTGTTAACTCAGACTTATCGGAAAATCCATTTTGGGATGAAAAGGCGTAGTCATTAGAATGGAGTGAAGCCTTACATTCATAGACGGAGTTCTCAAGGTCAAGATAGGTGAGTGATATGGTTGGAAAAGAGCATGTAACAATGATTCCATCCGCTCCAAAGAAGATTTGGTCTGCTATCGTCAATGGCCAAGAGGTTCAAGCGATAGCTCCCTCTAACGCCATTCTGCTTGACGTTTTGCGCGATGAAGTTGGTATGCTTGGAGTTAAGCGCGGTTGTGACTTAGGGACCTGTGGCTGTTGTGCTGTAATGATCGATGGTGAACCACGCCTCTCATGTCTATGCCTTGCAGGTCAGGTTGAAGGCCAAGAGATTACAACAGTAGAAGGTCTTGCTGATGGCGCCCATCTTGCTCCAATCCAAACCTGTTTCGCAACTCATGGCGGTTCACAGTGCGGATTCTGCACTCCAGGTTTTCTCATGAGCGCAGAAGCTCTCCTCAATGAAAACGAAAATCCAACCCGCGAAGAAATCTCCTGTGCAATCGAAGGCAATCTTTGTCGATGTACAGGCTATCAACAGATTGTTGATTCTATAGAAGCCGCTGCTGAAATCAAGCGAGGCGATGCACCTGCACCAAATCCTGCGAGTGATCCACATCCAAACCCACACCCTGAAGGGCCTGATGAACCATCGATGCCTCCAGGTCATGCAAGGTGATTTCATGGCAGGTGGATATCGACAACAACCGGGAGCATCGTCAGGTGAAACCCGTAAGGATGGGAAGCGTGTTGCTGGTAAGCAAAAGTTCCCTCCTCCTGGTTCAGGTGGTTCCCGGCCAAACATGGCTCCACGTGACCTTGACTCTATTCCGGAGTCGGTTGGAGGGAAAGAGCCACAGCCAGCAGGCTCTCACATCCATGACCGATATCGAACAGGGACCGAAGTTGGAAAGCCACGAGCATTGATCGATTCACATGCTAAAGTAACCGGACAAGCATGGTATGGTGACGATGTTCGCCTACCAAACGAAATCATCGGTAAGATTCTACGTTCTCCGCATCATTATGCAAAAATTAAGTCGATTGACACTTCAAAGGTTGAGGCGTTACCGGGTGTTCTTGCAGTCGCTACTGGCGCAGATGCTCCAAACACGTTCGGTGTTCTACCTGTGACGAAGGATGAACACGCAATGGCTGTTGAGAAAGTACGCCATGTTGGAGATCTTGTAGCATGCGTCGCAGCTGTCGATGAGGCAACGGCCATGGAAGCGCTCAACCTTTTTGAAATCGAATGGGAAGTTCTTGACCCTATTTTTGACCCAAGAAAAGGCCTTGAAGATCAAGACGAACCGATTCACTGGCGTGGAAAGTATCACGTTGGTACCACCAACGTTCAGAAGCGGGTTTTCCAAGAATTCGGCGATCGGAGTCTTGTCGAAGATCCAACCGCATCATCTCATGGTAAATGGCGTATGGAAGGTGTTCATCATGGATTTACAGAACCTCATGCCGTTGTCGGCCATTGGGATCCAAACGGCCGTTTGCAATTGTACACTCCACAACAAGTTCCTCACTACGCACACCGTGCACTTTCAACCGTGCTTGAAGTCCCAATGCATCAAATCAATGTTATCCGAACCTTCGTTGGAGGAGGATTTGGAGGTAAATCCGACCCATTTCCACATGAAATGTGTGCTGCAATTCTCTCACGTAAAGCAGGACGTCCTGTTCGAATTAATTTCACACGCGAAGAGGTCTATTGGATAAATCGTGGCCGACACCCAAGTTACATCGAAGTCAAGATGACAGCCGATGATGAGGCACGAATCTCTGGGTTTGATATTGATGCACTCATCGATGGTGGCGGTTTTGCTTCATTTGGGCACGTTACATCCTACTACAATGGAGTTCTTGCAACTGCTCCATACGAACTTGGCTCATTTCATTACACCGGGGCTCGAGTCTGGACAAATAAACCAGCCAGTGGAGCTATGCGCGGGCACGGTGCAGTCAATACACGCTGTGCTGTTGAAGTCGGTCTTGATGAAATGGCAGAGCAAATGCAGGTCGATCCAATCGACCTTCGTCTTGCAAATTTACTTCCTCCACACAGCCGTACAATCTCAGGATTCCGTATTACCTCAAACGGCATGCGTGAAGCGCTTGAACGAGTTCGTGAAGGGTCTGAATGGGATTCTAAATTCCGTCAAATGCCATTAGGAAAAGGAATCGGAATTGGATGTGGCTTCTTTATCTCAGGCTCAGGTTTGCCAATTCATTGGGATCCGAACCGTTTCCCACACGCTACAGTTCACATGCAAATCGACATGGATGGCGGCGTGACCGTTCACACAGGAGCTGCAGACATCGGCCAAGGCTCTACCACAGCAGTTGCTCAAGTCGTTTCCGAGGTTCTTGCTCTACCGATCGAGATGATTCACGTCCGTTCTCATGAAAGTGATACGAGTCCAGTTGATTTGGGTTCTTATTCGAGCCGAGTAACGTTCATGAATGCTAACGCGGCAATTCGAGCAGCACTAGACATACGTGAGAAACTTCTCAACGCTGCTTGGGAAATGTTGGGATATCATCCTGATGTACTCGTTTTGAACGATCGACGCATCTACTACAAACATGATCCAGCCGTCGGTGTTTCCTATCTTGAAGCACTTCACAAGGCACAAGAAGACAAGGGATCACTCATCTCCAGTGGTGCTTATCGTTCTCCTCCTATGGGTGGGGTCCACAAAGGTGCTGCTGCTGGTCTTGCTCCCGCTTATTCGTTCTCAGCCTACGTGGCTGAAGTCGATGTTGATGTTGAGACTGGTCTCGTCTCTTGTACAAACGTATGGGCTGCCCATGATTGTGGTAAGGCCTTGAATCCGCTTGCAGTCAAAGGCCAAATCATTGGATCATGCCATATGGGATTGGGACAAGTCCTCTCTGAGAAAATGGTGTATGGACGAACCGGTCATCTGCAGAATCCAAATCTTTTGGAATACAAAATTCCATCCATACACGAAATGCCTCATGTGACTCCTATTATCGTTGAATCTTCAGATCCGGAGGGTCCATTTGGCGCAAAAGAAGCAGGCGAGGGCCCCCTCTTGCCGATTCTTCCAGCCGTAGTCAATGCCGTCTACGATGCGATAGGCGTTAGGATTCGAGACTTACCGCTTACTCCTGATGTTGTTTGGAAAGCGATATCAGCTAAAACCAAGGCACTTGGCGTAATCGAAGAAACTGAACTTCCATCTCCACGTCTCGAGCATAGTGCCTTGCAAGCAACATTGGTAGCACGTAGTGCGGAACACAAGGAACGAGACCGTCGACGTCAGCGAAGCGAAGATACCGGCGCTTATGTGAATGGAGTACTATTCGGATTTGACCCTAACCAACCACTTGAGGATCAAGTAGAGGGATGGAGATCAGCAGTAGAACCAGTTCCTGAGCAACTGGCAGAACTTGGTCTTGCAGGGAAGGCCTGGTTGAAGAAAGAACAACGTCAGATGGAAGGTGACCAATGATGTTGATGCCACCGTTTAATCTGCATCACCCAGAGACCGTTGAGGAAGCGTGTGAACTTGCATCAACATTCCTTGCTAACGAAGAATCGTTTGACTGGGTTGCAGGCGGAACAGATCTTTTACCAAACTACAAGTGGCATATCAATGTTAAAAAGCACGTTATTTCACTTGCGAATATCCAAGGAATTGACGCGATTTCGATGCATGAAATTGGGGCAATGGCGCGATTAGGTGCGTTAACAACTTCAGATAGCGTACATCCACTTATTGCATCAGCTGCGAGTAAGGTCGCATCTTCATTAATCCGAAATAATGCGACACTCGGAGGAAACATTTGTCTCGATACGCGCTGTTTTTGGTTCAATCAGAGCGAGGATTGGCGTCGCTCGATAGATTGGTGCCACAAAGAGGATTGTGGAACGGGTTCAGATTGTCGAGTCATTCCAAATCAAAATACACTCTGCGTTGCAACCTATCAAGGCGACCTTGCCCCTTCGCTCATGGTTCTAGAAGGAACGATTCACATCATCGGTCCAAACGGGCAAAGAGAAGTTCCTGTTGACGACTTCTTCCAACTTGACGGAATTACAAGAAACGTACTTGAGCAGGGCGAGTTTATCGTAAAGGTCACCTTCCCAGAAGGTGTTGAGAATCGAGTCGGATCTTACAAGAAACTCCGTGTGCGAGAATCATGGGATTTCCCAGAGGCCGGAGTCGCTTCTTCATGGATTGTTGGAGATTCATCCTCTCTTCGAATTGCTTCAACTGCATTGGAATCGATTCCACGTTCGCATCAATCAGAAGTCGATTCATTCGAAGAAACATTTTCTAGCGACCTAATCAACCCACTTTCCGAAGTCATAATGAAATCCATCAAACCTGTTAACAATACAGCGCTTCCTCCAAGATATCGTAAATCGATGATTCGAGTTCTAGTAAAGCGCAGTCTTCGTGAGATTATTGGTGATAAGGTATGAAACGCACAGCACTTCTCCTTCTGATGTTCCTTCTTGGTGCAATGCTGCCATTGGGTTCAGCACAATTCGACAACGAATGGGAGTTTGGCTGGGATACGGATGTTGAACCAAGCTATGATCTTGCTCTTGATGGGGAAAAGTGGAAGATTGAAGATACCTTGGTATTTTTTGTTGATAACCCGAGAATCAATGATTTGAGCCTCACCATCGTTGTTGAATTCGAAGATGATGTTGAATTCATTGATGCATCTTTTGAAGAATCCATCACCGTTAGCGCTCAATCGAATGAGACCTTTTCCATTGAATTGACAACATCCGATGCTGACGCTGTTCGCAGTCATTCTCCAAGTGACAAAATCACTATTGTCGTAACTGCAGAAGAAAATACGGGAGGTGCTCTAGCTTCTCCGAAGGAGATAGATGCAAATCTCAACGTTCCTAGGCATCACAAACTTCTGCCAGAAGTGGCCCTAGTTGTCGACTCGGTTGATGCTGGAACTTGGGTTGAAGAGAAACTACTCCTCAATAATATGGGCAATAGTGTTGACGCTGCTAGCAGTATTGAAGCAGAAATCCGTAGTTGCCCTCTTCTTGAGATCGAAGGTCTTGAGGAAGGAGAAGGCATTCAAGTTCAACCGACCGATGTTGATGGCAATCAACCTGCTGAAATCCTTTTCAGAATTGCACCTTCGAGCGCTCACCCAACGAAGACATGCGAAGTCACGATTATCGTCACATCGGAAGGAAATGGTTTGGAGCGCAGTACGGTGTTTACTATCGACATAGATGAATCGGGTGGCAGCCAAGATTCAAACGGTGGTGATACCGGTTCAAGTTCATCAGATTCAGGTTCGAATTCGGATGGTTCTTCGGCCCTACCTGCACTTGCTACACAAACACTGTTTATTTTGTTAGGAATCGTTGCACTTCTTAGAAGGAATCGCCTCGATGTATGCTGATTATGGCAGGTTGCAGTTGCACTGATAACATAAAAATCTCTCTAAACGTCAAGGGAGAATCATTATGTGTGTATCGACATTCCGAAGAAAAGAACATACTGCGCTTGCCGCAAAATGAGGTGTAAATATGGCTGAAACAGAGAAAATAAAACTCTCTGTTGAAAAGAAACTCATGGTTGGATTGGTAGTATCAATTCTCCTCTCAACCGTTCTTATTGTTCTCGCATCTTCCTCAAAAGAAACTGTCTTCTCACCGTATGTTCGAGACGCTGATGGAGACTACCAATATCAGCAACTTTCGAAGATGCGTGATACCCTTGGAGAGAGTGAAGATGGCAAGACTGGTGAAAAGTATTCAATCTACAACACCATGTCGACACCAATGCTTGTCAATGATTGGCAAGATCCTCACCGTACTATGCTCATCATCGCTGCACCTGAGAAACCATTTGATGCTGCTGAAGCACAAGCGATTCACGACTTTGTCACCGAAAAAGGTGGCAAGGTCATTCTAGCAGCAAACTCAACAAACGCTAAGCGAGTCGCAGAGGAATTCGGTGTTCTCTACTTTGATGCGCCAGTCTCAGATAAGAAATGGTGGTACGAAGTAACCGATCCAACAGGTGTTAGGTTAGCACCACAAGAGACACGACTTTGGTCAGTCGCCTCGGTCAGTGAAGATCTCGACTTGATGGACGAGGCTTCTCTGCGAACTCCTTGTACAGAAGCAAAAGTTACATCAGCAGAGACCGATAACTGCCGAATGCCGGTTCTTTTCCATTCTCCAACCGCAATCCAAGTTCTTGATGTCGAGGATGACAGTCGCGAAGTCAACGTTCTTGCCTCTGCGAGTGACCAGGCATTCGTTGCACGCTCAGGATTCGATATCAATAACGTCGCCAACCCAAAGACAGGTAAAACCGACTTGATAGTTCGAATCGATTATCCAAACATCGATGCATATGATACAAAATCTGACGGAGACAATGGGGAAGTTTCCGTTACGGGCAGTATTGTGTTTGTTTCCGACCACTCCGTTTTCGCCAACCACCTATGGGATGCCGGAGATGGAGATCTAACCGGTAAGCAACAATGTGGTTCCGACCTCTACCAAGAAAACGCGCATACCTGCTGGGCTACAGATCCAGACGGCCTTATTTCCGCCCAAGGAGATACTTCATGGCAAGGAAACCAGTTGTACTTCCGCGCACTCATTCGTGATATGATGGAATTCGATAACGACGAACTTTCACTTCAAATCACACGTAATACCGACGAATTCAATATCGTCTTTGACGAAAGTCGACACGTTTCAAGTATAGCGACCCAGCCGTTCACTGAAGCTATCGGAGCGGTTGTTTTGTTGACCAGTGATGCCTATCTCAAGTGGTTGATTATTCTCAACCTCTTCGCCCTTCTCGCAATCGCAATCATGGTTGTACCCGAGAAGGAAAATTGGCGTCACGTTTTCGATTTGACTCGATTCAGAGAACGCCCGACGAAGTTGGACGCTTCGCTTTATCAAGTCCGAGTCCGAGAGGCTTTCCTTTCGAAGGTTCGGCAGTTTAATGATCTCACGCGGGATGAATTTGCCCGTAAAACCCCTGCAGAAATCATGCAGATGGTACGTGACCCACGCCTTGTTGAACTTGTTAGTTCGGCAAGATCCTATTCCAACGAAGAACTAAGGGATATCATCCCAATAATTCGTCGTTGGGGAAACTGAAGAAAAAAAGGAGGAAAATGACATGCAACCCCCCGCACCACCAGCAAACCCGCCCGCGCCAGCGCCAGCAGCGCCAGCGGCACCAGCGCCACCTGCACCTGCAGCACCAGCGGCACCAGC
>CEVR01019875.1_pt1 | contig 40997 bp, 36 predicted proteins | sample 356541 | NCBI WGS metagenome assembly CEVR01 (sample SAMEA2623734, study PRJEB7988) | marine metagenome | isolation source: saline water (ENVO:00002010), including
CTCGGTTTCGCCGCTTCGATGAGAGACTACGTTTCGATAACCGCTAGAGGTCGCTAACTCCATCGCTTCGAGTGTCTCAGTGACCGTACCAACTTGATTGACTTTGACGAGCATTGCATTGGCTGCGCCCATATCAATGCCTTGAGATAGTCGCTTAGATTGAGTAACGAAAAGATCGTCTCCAACAATTTGTACTCGATGCCCTTCTTGCTTGGTCAGTGCAGTCCATCCATCCCAATCATTTTCTCCGAGTCCATCCTCAATCGATAGGATTGGATATGCATCCAACCATTCACTGTACATGTCAACCATCTGATCCGAAGAAAGGACATTTCCATCCATGTGATAACCGTCTGATTTTTCAAATTCGGTAGCTGCTACATCGAGAGCGATTCCAATATCGTCGGTTGTATAACCTGCACCTTCAATGGCTCGAACCATGTATTTCAGCCCGTCTTCATTTGCTGCAAGGTTGGGCGCAAATCCGCCTTCATCGCCAACCCCTCCAAGCAATCCATCTGTCTTGAGTTCGCTCTTGAGTTGATGATATATTTCCACTCCAGCACGCAGGCCTTCTGTAAACGAATCAAAGCCGTGGGGCATAACCATGAATTCTTGGACGTCAACATTTGAGGCAGCATGAGCGCCTCCATTGAGAATATTCAACATAGGTACTGGCATTTGGCCCCCTGAGTTACCACCTATGTATTTCCACAGTGGCACTTCATGTGTTGCTGCGCCGGCATGAAGTACCGCGAGCGATGCTCCAAGCATAGAATTAGCTCCTAGTTTCGATTTATTTGGAGTTCCATCAATCTCAAGCATTGTTTGATCGATCGCCTTTTGATCATCTACTGCCATTCCGATTAGGGCTTTAGATATTGTATTACGGACATGCCCTACCGCTGAATCAACGCCTTTCCCAAGCCATTTGTTCATATCACCATCACGCATTTCCAAGGCTTCATGCTGACCAGTAGATGCTCCAGAAGGGACAATTGCTCGGCCGGTTAAACGACCATTGACCAAGCAATCAACTTCGATTGTAGGATTGCCGCGACTGTCCAAAACCATTCGCGCATCAAGACCTGAAATGTAATCTGACATGTCTCTCATTTCTTCCAGTAAGAGACGCTCTTTGAATCCAGCGGATTGTGTGATTTCAAATTCTCTAGTATGAATGTTGGTTTTTTACGATGTTATTTTACCGGATTATGTCTTATACTTCACGGCTAATGCTGGAAAACGGGAAGAAAAGGTTTGATATACCGATATATGGAGCGCTGATTATGCCCCGAATTGCAGAAATTGATCGAGCCATCCTAGCCCAACTTCGAAAGAACGGGCGAATGTCTTTTGTTGACCTTGCCAAAGAAGTCGGAGCAAGCGAACGTACAGTTCGAACCCATATTCGGACGATGGAGGAGAACGGAACAATTCGAGGCTACACTGTTCGAGAAAGTGGAATTGGCCTTACTGCTCTCATTCGCATCAAGGTCTCTCCTGGAGTTGAGATCGGTTCATTCGCATCTGAAGTAACCGGTTGGGAGGGCGTAGAAATCATCTACGAAGTATCTGGTGAAGCTGATCTCGTAGCTCTCGTTCACGTCGATGATACGGTCGCACTTCGCTCTCTTTTGGACAAGATGTGGATGGCTGCTGATAATGAGATTGCTTCAACAACCACTGAATTAGTTCTTGAACAGTATTGATTAACAATTTCACAATTCATTTGGAACAGGCGTCTGATCCATGTGAAGGAATGCATAAACTGCCCACCAAGTAACAATGTCCCATGAGTGGACGAGATTGTTAATTCCAGTTGAATTGTCTGTGCCCATGTATTCGATCATTGTCTCCATGGTGTCACATTCACGGTGATAACAAGGATATCCATCTACCAAGCCGTTCCAACCAAGTGTTGCAACGCCGATGTTTTGGAATGAGTCGTGATCACTACGAGCGGTTGGTGATTCATAGATGGCTACTGTGTCTTCATAGATATCGCCCCAAAGAGGACTTTCTCCGCCTTCGAGCCATGCTTCACGTCCACGTTCCATTTCATAGCCAAGATCTAATGCATCTGAACCAATCCATTCTGCCAAGTGGAACATTCCTGCTTGGTCGATGGCTTCTTCCGTACCATCAGGGCCAAGATAGACCGAGAGAGCATAATCTCCTGGATAGTTTACTCCGGCCATATCCAGATTCAGATAATTGCTCACCGTTACGCCATCTGGCAAATCGTTCGCGAAAGAGCGCGATCCCCACAAACCTTCCTCTTCAGAAGACCAGAGACAGAACACCATTGTACGCCGTGCGTCAAACTCAGCCAACACACTCGCTGTCGTTAGAACCATGCTGGACCCAGCCGCATTGTCGTAAGCTCCATGCCTTGTTCCATAACCAGGTATTCCAGACTCGGCCCCTGGTGTGAACGCCACAGGGGGTGCAATGTCAAAGTGCGCCCCAAAGATGAGCCATTCATTGGGATAGACTGAGCCGTCTTTGTATCCACAAATATTGACGGCCCATGCAGTATTCCATTGGAAACGGTGAACTTCAACACGGTCAAGCCCGTATCCTTGCATGACGCCTTCAAAATACGTTATTGCGTGCTCATAGGACGGATTTGCATTTCCAATCCAACGATCCAAATAGCCGACAGCACCGTCTGGACCGCAGGTCGCACAAGGGGTATCATCAGCGATGAAATCGACCCAATCATAGACGTCTCGTCCGTTCACCCATCCGTCGCTAGCACCTACGCCATTCTCTTCTGTTAAGTCGGCTCGGAACGGTCGGCTTGTCTCCATAATCAACGGTATGACGGCCCCCCCTGTTTCATTTCCGGCGATAAGCCAAGGCCACGCCCCTCCCGTGTCTTGATTGGTCACGGCTTGAACAGCAGAACCACTACCTTGATTCTCTAGCCATGTCATCCATGATTCATCCGCTTCACGAATTGGCCAATTCACTCGGCTAATCTCGCCAAGAAAGAACACAATCTCCTCGTTTCGGGGAGGGAAAAGGATGTTTATGCTTACCTTATCGCCAGAATTCATATCGAGGACCGTTCCATTTTGTGCTCGCATAGAACCAGGATCTTGGATGAAGTACGGAATGAACACTGCGAGGTCATCACTTGCTTCCAAAGTTATTGTTTGCCACATTCCTGCTTCAAGCTCATCAGACTCTAAAACCACCAACGATGATGAGTTCAGTACATCGATCTCGTTTTCACCAAAGCAACCAGAGAGAGGTGCTAAAACCATGAGAAAGACCAAACCAACCGCTTGAACGGGGATGCGCATAAAAAACTCCAACCGCCTCTGATGTTTGAATTCGATGGTTTTCAGCGTAGTTGCATTCCTCGCTAAGGATTAAATGACGAGGTTCAGCCGGTCAAGCATGGCTACTGTCCGCACGGACCAGAAGCAGCGTGTCCTCATGCGGGCCGTTCCTGAGTCATTTTCCGGTGCCTTGGCGAGTTATTTTGGCTCAGGACCAACGGATATATCACTTGCAAGAACACAGCATGCAGCCTATGTTCAGGCCTTACTCGATATCGGTCTAGAAGTTACGATTCTTCCTGCAGACGACAATCATCCCGATTGTGTCTTCGTTGAAGATCAAGCTATCGTCGTCGACGGTCACGTCTTGTTACCTGTTCCTGGCCATCCCTCCCGAGTAGCGGAACAACCTCCTATTGCAGACTTCCTTTCGCGCCAACTCAATGGATTTCAAGTCTGCGGCATGTTTGGAGATGCTCGCATGGACGGCGGTGATATTCTTCGTCTTGGAGATATTTTCTTTGTTGGACGCTCCGATCGGACGAACCAAGAGGGTATTGAAACACTCCGAAATCTCCTCACGCACCTTGGTCACGAATTGCGCATCGTTAATATTCCAACCGAAAAAGCCCTCCATCTTACCTCGGTTGCATCAACGCCAACGGATAACATCATTCTCACTGCAGAAGGCTACCTCACTCCAGAAGACTTTGGTGAGCTACCCGATGGTTGTGAAGTCATCGTATTACCCGAACAAGAAGTCTATGGATGCAACACGATTGGTTTCGGAAACGGGAAAGTCTTGGTTGCAGATGGCTATCCAACCGTTCTGAAAACACTCAAGGAGAATGGGTTGGATCCAGTCGTTCTTGACATGAGCCAAATACGTGAAGCGGACGGTTCGATTACCTGTTGCTCAATCTTCTTCTAACCATTCATCCGAACCGTGAATAACCTAAATTACAGGTAGCCTCTATAGATGTACATATGAATATCGCCAATAGAGTTATGCACACTCCGGAGGGGAGCCTATTGGCTTCTAGAAATGAAAAATCCTTCACAAATGGCTTACTCATTGTCGTTGAGGGGATGGATGGGAGTGGTAAATCCACACAAGCGAAATTACTCTTTAATTGGATTCGCGCGCTCGGTTTACCGGTTCATCATACTGAATGGAATTCAAGTCCAGTTGTTGCCACTGCAACCAAAGCAGGCAAGGACTCGAAGCGTTTGAAACCTCAAACCTTCCATCTCATCCACGCTGCAGACTTCGCAGACCGATGGAGTAAGCAGATTGAGCCAATGTTGGAGGTTGGCGGAATTGTCATTTGCGATCGTTACAAATTTACTGCCCTTGCAAGAGACGGGGCGCGTGGGGTCGACGCTGACATTATTGAATCGAATTATTCCTTTGCTCGAGAACCGGACTTAACCCTGTATTTCGATATCCCTCCAGAGATAGGATACAATCGTATTGTAACAGGACGCCCAAGTTTGAAATTCTATGAAGCAGGGATGGACATGGGATGGACCCACGACCCTTTCGAATCCTACAAAATACTGCAAGGGAAAATAAAAGCAATTTACGATGATTTGGTCGAACGCGGCCGTATTGTTCGCGTCGATGCTCTAGGTACGGTAACGGAAGTACACACAAGGGTTCGGAATCTCATTGGACAATTCGTTAATCTAAATGCAATAGAACCTATTGATGAGAACGATCGCCTTGCGGAAATGATACGAATGTCGTCGTTCGATTGGGGAGCATTTGAGGAGAGAGAAGAATGAATCTGGGAGGGAAATTGATCGTTATCGAAGGCCCAGATCATGTTGGTCGGTCCATGCATGCTCGCTTGTTAAGCGAACGACTCAAAGCGCATGGTGTTGCGGTTTCGATCGTTGGACTCGCTCGTTCCGAATTGCTCGGCAAACTCATCAAGAGTTCAAACCCAGGTCTTCACCAACTGAACTGGAGAACGCGCGCTTTATTGTATGCAACGGATTTACACGACCAGTTTATCCACGAAATTGAGCCTCTTCTCGCTGCGGGCTTTGTTGTGATTGCAGATAGATACACGCTGACACCATTGATTCGAGAATCGATACGCGGTGGAGATTCAGATTGGATTAATGGACTGTACAAAAACATGACCAAACCGGATATTACTGTCGTCTTGCAAGCAGGCGGACGACGTTTGCTTAACCGAATGATGTACAATGATTCTCTCACAAAATTGAATCATTTCGAAGCGGGAGCTGATATGGCATTGTCCCCCTCCATCACACATTCATTTTTACAGTACCAGAAACTTCTGCGTGAGGCTTTTATCCGCCACGCTAAAGAAGAAAACTACCCAATTGTGCATACCAGGGATACCGTTTCCGAAGTCCACTCCAAGGTCTGGAAGCATATTCTGCCTTGCGTCGAAGACATGTTGCAATCCATCAACGACTAATTCTCAACACGAATTGTCTTGATCAATTGAGAGAGGAGTTTCCTCTCTCTTCCGTTTCAAGTAATATTCCAGATGTTGGTGAAGTAGAAGAATTGTTTACTGCAGACGAGAGAAAATCATCAATCATCAACAAGGCTTCTTCAGAACCGTCTTTGATCATCGGCCTATCTGAATGTGTTGAAATTCTTGAGAGAACCGCATCCAACTCTTCAATTGAAGTTCGTTTCGGATGAAGCACCTCAACATGGGGGAAGGTTTTGTTTGCAAGTGCTGCATTGATTTCCTGTTCGACTTGTCCAGGCTCTGGGATACATATCGAAGGTATCCCAATGCATCCCACCTCTCCAAGCAGTTGAGTACCTGCAGTTTGAATCATCCAATCGGCAGTAAGCATATCCTGAATGAAGCCTTCATTGGAGATGGGGCAACATTCGACATTATCGGGGACAGTTTCAGGGTAATGCCCGTACAATTTCAATTTCAAACCATGGACATCTGCATGCTGAGAGATTGCGGGTAGATGATGAAGAACGCTGGTCCTCATGTAAGCGATTACATGTGTCCCCTTTGGTGTCCATGCATCAGGATGAAATTGAGGCCTAAGCATTGGTCCAAGAATTCGTACGTTTGGTTTGTTTGGTTGAAGGTTAAATCCTTTAGAGATCAAACTCAAATCGGGTTTTGGAGCAAAAAAACGACACATAACTTTGATTGGAATTAATTTCACTCGTTGCCTTCGATTGAGGATATAATCCAGTTGAGCGTCGAGTGAGAAGCGTTGGGAATTAAACGAAATTAACGGCAAATCGAGTCGCTTTGCAACACCAGAAAATGTGGGTTCAAAATCGGTGATGAGAGCATCGGGTTTCCAATCCCTTAATTGCTCAATAACTCGTTTCCTTCGTCGGCGTTGTTTCCAAAAAAAGGCGATCGTTGCGAAACCAGTCCGGATATACGCTACCCGATTTCGCCTTATGACGAACCGGGGAGTCTCAAGATGAAAGACGGAATCAGCACCGAACTCATCGCGTAGCAATTGAAGAGCGTCCCCACACGTAAAGAAAGCAATTTCATGGCCTCGTTCAATCAAACCATTCGCTAGTGTTAGTGCTCGAACCGTATGGCCTCGTCCTTCACCTGCCAATGCATATGCAATTCTCACAGGAAGGCCTCCTGAATCAATTGAACATCGAGTGAGTCTTGGTTTGAGAGATTCATTTCTTCAAATCGTTGGGCAGCTCGCAAGCGCAATGAATTTACCGTAAAATCAGTAGGCTGGTAATGTAGAATATCCATTGTCCCATCCATGGTTTCCGTAACAGCAGTGCAGGATTCGACCCAGTCGCCATCGTTCCAGTATTCAATTCCGTCCAGAAGTTTGAATTCTGCTTTGTGGATGTGTCCACACACCACGCCATCGTATCCTCGGCGATTTGCTTCCTCAGTAATTGTCTTCGAGAATCGACGAAAGGTTTTGGAACTGTTCTGGAACGTTCGCCGTACAGCTGTTGCTAACGACCATGGTTTTAATCGAAATTTCCTACGAATCCAAGCAACTGGCCGATTTAATCTCATTAAAATCTGGATGCTGGAATGGCCAAGATGGCAGAGTAGTTTGCTCTGTCTCATGAACAAATCAAACTCATCACCATGAAGAATCCAGAGTTTACGACCATCTGCAGTCGTATGTACTGCATCTTTTTGGATTGAAATTCCTTTGATTGTAGTGTTGGCCCATTTCCGGAAACTATCGTCGTGATTCCCTGGAATGTAAACAATGTTGACACCCATCTCTGCTTTTGCCATAAGGTTTCGTAAAATGTTGTCACAATCTTGATTCCATGACCATTTTCGACCAAGAACCCATTGATCAATGATGTCTCCGATGAGGTAGATCGTTTCTGCATCATGCGATTCTAGAAAGGCGAGGAGTTTTGAAGATTGGACCCCTTTGAGGCCTAAATGCCAATCGGAGAGAAAGAGCGTTCGGTAGTGCTCGTTCGCTTCCAAGTATACACCCTCATGCTATCCAGAGCAGTCTAAAGAATAGTCAACCCCACATGAATATTCATTGGCCTATATAGACCTATAGTTTAGGTTGGGAGTCAATATTCGTCATTTGATTCCGTCGTGGCGTTGATATACGCGAGTGTGGCCGTTCAGTCTACTGCAGGGGTCGCCCAGCTTGGTCAAAGGCGCTGGGATGAGGTCCCAGTCCGTAACGGTTCGCAGGTTCGAATCCTGCCCTCTGCACCATATCGAGCAACAAGTTCACATTCTGTTTCGTATACGGAGGTGCGGTAGCCATGGTGGATGAAGGCCCAGATGTCGATGCAATTCGGGACACGGTCATCTCACAAATCGTTGAAGGGGGATACGTTACTGCAATTCCTATAGTCATTCTTTCACTCTATCTGTTTGTTCAAGGATATCGCCGATTAAGTCTCATCACTGCCATTGCCGGAGCTGCAATTGGGTATCTCTCAGCAAGTACGCTATATCCATTTGTCCTTGATCTCGGTCTTGCGATTACACTCGATCGATTCCAACTCTTTGCCGCAATGGCATTCGCAATCATTGCCGTCATGATTACATCGATGTCGATTCGATTGTTGGCGACTGGATTTGTCTTCATCGTCATTTCGAATGGAATTCAATTGCTGAAGAATTACGGAATCAACCCAGAAAGAGGTGAACTCCTCCCTGGAATTACGGCGATTATCGCCTTCTTCGTTGGTATGTCCTTCCGTCACATCTTACCCCCAATTGTAGCAGCACTCATCGCTTCAATTGGATTGTATGTAGGCGCGTGTATCATCCTCGATATGCCGATGGAATATCTCAGCCTTGAATCATCACTGGCCCCGCTTCTCGTTATTCCGAGTGTCATCGTCAGTCTCCTCATTCAACGGTGGCACAAGAAGCGAAACGATCCAGATGATGTCGCAACAAATGATGTTCAGCGACAACGCCAAGCCGTCCGCAGGGCACATTACCATCCTGAATTGGAAGTCGATACTCAATGGGCACGGGGCGGTATTCGGAAGTAATCACTCTTCGAAAAACACAGCAATTTCGTCCAATGACTTACGTTGTAAATCTGGAACCATTGCATCTTCTGCAGGATATCCTACAGGTAAAACGAGCATCGCGTGTTCATGTTCAGGGCGGTCAAGAATATCACGTAAAAATCCCATTGGAGATGGCGTATGAGTGAGTGTTACCAATCCCATGTGATGGATTGCATGGATGAACATGCCAGCAGCAATACCGCAGCTCTCGTTGCTGTAATATGTTGGGCCCCACTCTCCATTTGCTCGCATTCGTTTTGAATGACGGAAGAGGATGATAACCCATGGCGCATCGGTCAAATGTTTCTTGACCGCGTCGGTCCCAAGCGGCTCCAACACTTCTTTCCAAGCATCTGGCATTCGTTCTTGGTAGGTTTTCCGTTCTTCTATCTCAGCAGCCTCACGAATCTTTTGTTTCAATTCCTGCGATGATATTGCAACAAACGTCCATGGTTGAAGGTGTGCTCCGCTTGGAGCAGTGCCTCCGCAAAGGATTGCTTGCTCAATCAACGGTTTGGGCACGCTTCTTTGGGAAAAATGTCGTGTTGTTCGCCGCCTTTTCATCTCTTCAAGCAACGAATCTGAACGATTTCTCATGTTATCAGAGGATATTTCTTCCCACACCAATGAAACAAATCCTTTGTCCACCATAGTTTAACGAAGAGGGCTATGGTTATCAGCCTTCATCGAATTGAAATTGATATGGGTGAATAAACGAGTTACTGCTTCGGAGGAGGGTATGAATAATAAGTGATGAATAAAGGGCGATATTATGGATGATTCGTTGAAATCCAAACCAATCGTCCTGTTCAATACGCATGTCTATCCGAGGCACCGAGATGACCATGTTGCTCCATTCATGCACGATTTAGCAAAGGTCTGTTCCACGTTTGCAAGAGTTGTTGTTCACTGCCCGCATGCTCCTGGGCTCCCGCTCAGCGAGAACATGGATGGTGTTGAAATTCGACGATTCAGATATGCGCGTGAACACAAACAAACGCTCGCTTATCGGGGGGACATGCACAAGCAAGTCAAGAAATCGATCTTCAAAGCAATGCTATTCTATTCATTCCTTCGAAAATGGAAAAAGGCAACTAAGAAACTTATCCGAGAATTAAACCCGGATATTGTCCACGCTCATTGGTTAATACCTGGTGCTTATGTCACCAACAAAGCAATGATCGGGGGCACAAAGTTGTTTATTTCCATGCATGGAACCGATGTTTTCTTGATCAATAAGATGGGTTTTGCGCGTCGCCTTGCGCGTAAATCGCTCAAATCTGCCACCAATCTGCACTTCGTTTCCGAGGCTCTCCAATCGATTATTGTTCAACAATATGGCGAGGAAAATGGAGGCGGTCTCGTACTGCCAATGGTCTTTGGATTGGAGGATTTTCGTCAATCGTCGATTGGAGTGAGAGATACGAAACGAATTCTATTTGTTGGCAGATTGATGGAAGTCAAAGGTATCGATGTTCTGATTAAAGCTTTCAGCCGCTTGTTAGGCGATGAAAGATTTTGTGATTGGGTTCTTGACGTCGTAGGCGATGGTCCCGAACTCGATTCATTAACCGATTTGTCAAGAGAAATGGGGGTTGATCAAAACATTCATTTTCATGGTTCAAAGCAACGAAGCGAAATCAAGAGTTTTTACGATCAGGCGGATTTGTTTATCCTACCCTCAAGAACGACTTCGTTGGGTGAAAAAGAAGGTTTGGGCCTTGTTATTCTTGAAGCGATGATGTCAGGAATTCCCGTCATTGGAACAGATTGTGGGGGGATCAAAGAAACGATTGAGCATGGAACAACCGGTATCATCGTTCCAGAAAATGACGATGTGGCATTACATGGTGCGATGGTTGAACTTCTCTTGAATTCTGAAAAACGTAATGAATTGGTCCAAAATGCTCATGCTGAAATTGACAGAAAATACTCGTCAGAGTCTTTGACCAATACGATGAAAAAATGGTATGGAGTTGATTGATTGGAAGATTATACTAAATCCATTCAATCCAAGCAAATTCTTGGAAAATTTCTCACGATTCTTATCATAGTTCTATCATTTTGGTTCATTTATCAACAAATAATATCTAGTGAAATCGATGTTTTTGACACCCTATTGAATGCTAAACCTATCATCTTCCTTTCGATTTTCTGTCTTTTTGGCGTGCTTACTCTAAGTCCAATCATCTGGAAATTTTTGATGCTCGGTAGTGGCGCAAATGTCCCTTACCGCTTATGTTTTGGAATTTGGTGGACGACAAACATTGCAAAATATGTTCCAGGAAAGGTGAGTCTAATCGCAGGAAGGGCCTACGTAGCAAGAAAATATGGGAGTCGTGTCGTCCTCGAATCCTTCGTTTGGGAATTGATCATCAGTATTTCATCAGCCGTTTTAGCAGGACTTTTGTTGCTTGATTTGGATGGAATTCCAACATCGACTAAATCTATTTTGATCATAATTGGTATAGCAAGCCTCTTTCCTATAATCAGTCCAAAACTTACACAACGCCTTGTTCGAAAACCGTTCTCGTTATTGGGACGAGGTGAATGGGAAAATGAAACTTCAATGACAAGAGGGTACTATTGTATCGCCCTTGTTTTGATGTTAATCTCTTGGATTCTGTGGGGCTTAGCCCATCAATTCATCCTTTGGGGCCTTGGAGGAGATGCTTCATTATCGCTGCTCATTGGTGCATTCTCCATCGCTTGGTTGGTTGGCTTTTTTGCATTCTTTTTACCCGCTGGGCTTGGGGCTAGAGAAGGCGTATTCACGTTCAATCTGTCATTGTTTTTGAGCGGAGGAATTGCAGGTATTATCGCCGTCATTTCAAGGACATTGAATGTACTTGTTGAGATAGTTGTCTTCATGTTTGGCCTAACGATGATGTCTCCGGAAGAACTCGAAGAAGAATAATTACAGCTCTTTGCTAGAAGAAGTGTTTGAGTTATTTTCACTGGCTCGATATGTGATTGTTTCACCAAGCAAACCAAGAAGGAAGAACTGAACTCCTATGATGATCAATAAAACACCTAACGAAAGTAAAGGCCGATCACCTATGCCCTCATCATATGCATACTTGATGAAAACAAGATAGCTACAAATTGCGAGTCCTGTAGCTGACAGAAATCCTCCAACTTTTCCAAACAAATGCATTGGGCGTTCCAAAAATGCCATCAAAAAGGAGATTGTAATCAAATCGAAGAGGCCACGTAATAGGCGCTTTGTACCATATTTCGATTTACCGTGTAAGCGAGGTCGATGATTGATTGCAATCTCGGTAATCTTCGCGCCATTCATCTTCCCGAGAACGGGTGTATATCGGTGCATATCTCCATAGAGATTGAGGGATTTTGCTAAATCGGTATCATATGCCTTAAAGCCGCAATTCATATCATGGATTTTGATACCGCACATCAAACGAACAAGTCGGTTGTAAATCTTCGATGGCCAGCGCTTGAAGATATTATCGCGACGCTTTGCCCTCCAGCCGCAAACAATATCGTTTCCGTTCTCTATTTCTTCAATAAATCGGGGAATCTCTGCTGGATTGTCTTGTAAATCACCATCCATGGTGATTGATATTTCACCGGTTGCCGCTGCAAATCCCGTTTTTAGTGCAACGGCTTTACCGAAGTTACGTCTGTGTTTGATAACTCGCACATTACCTTCAGATTCCTTCAATCCCATCATGATTTCAAGTGAATTGTCTGTTGATCCATCATCAATGAATATGATTTCATATGCAGTCTTCTCCAAAGTTGATTTAATTTCTTCAACGAGTGGAATCAGATTCTCCTCTTCATCAAGGACTGGAACAATAATGGAGAGTTGTAATGTTTCCATACTCATAAACAACCGAACGTGACGAGGGTAAAATAGATATTCACTAGCGAACATATATAGGGTGCACTTAGACGACTCAATTTGAGAAAGCAGCATGTCAAATTCATTAGGAAAGATTCGTGATTTGGTTCACTCAGTCAACAATAAATTCATTTCATTGTTCAAAAAGATGGAGACCTTTTCAACGAAAAGAATCTACTTGTTGTTGTTTTTGTTAACGTTCATAATGGCCGCTCCAATGCTTATTGGATACGAAATTGATGATGATGATGGTCGATATGAACACAAAGATTTGGACATTTTCCAAGATCGTGCAGAAACGATTCTTGAAGGAGATATGCTCTATGGTGACACGGAACATGTGACTCTATCTCCTCCACTGATCAACTATTTGTTCGTCCCCGCAGTTTTACTAGGGAATACTCCGCTCATCTGGACACTATGGTTTGCTGTGTTTATTTTCTCATCTTCGGTAATTTTGTACCGTGTTTTGAATTCCTTTTTTGAAAAACAATATGCTTTGGCGGGGTCAATTTTTTTCATCGCATCGCCATTTTCTCATTACACGACCATCATGATGATGCAGGATGATGCAATCATAGTCACCTTTCTTCTTCTTGCTTTTCTTTTCATGGTGAGGAAAAGTTGGTACAAAGCATCTGCAGTGTTCGGTTTTGGTGCAATGACCAAATTATTTCCCGCTCTTTGTGCTCCGCTTGCAGCTATTGGCCCAAAAACTTGGAAGGGGCGGATTTTTGCTACAACTATCGGATTAGGGATTGGTTTTTTTGTTGCCTTGCCGTATTTGATTTATGCTACCGAAGAGTTTCTCCAATTCCTCAATTTTTATTTGACCGGGCAACAACCTGTATCTGAAAGTCAGTTATCTGAAACCGTGTCAGACATTGATCAACGCGGAATGTCGTTTTGGAGGTTTTTAGGGGAGTACGTGATCTATATCCCAAGCATATACCTTCACGTTGTTTTTGTCTCATTGATTGTACTTACATGGATTGCTGCGTTGATGAAGAAAATTGAAATTATTCCTGCATTTACGCTCTGCATACTTTGGATTTTCATATTCTATTCAAAAATCCATTATGGATACCATCTTATGATTTTCTCACTCCTCATCCCTTGGGCATTACCTCATCCAAAACGATTGGCTGGCTTAGGTGGCATCGGCTTCTTCCTGATTCTTATTCACAGAATGTGGAGGAAAAATTCAATGTTCAATTCAATATCTGCAATCCAGATGACGCTTGCATCGATCATGTGGACATTCTGGATTTATTGGGCAGTAATGATCCTCAAGAATAAAAATAATGATTTTTCGGCGCCCGAGAAATGCGATAGATCGACAATACTCGTCGTTTCGTATTTCACACTGTTTTGTGCAGGATATTATCTGCTAGCAATGGTCAATATCTTGCTTTAGAGCGGGTTCCAACAAGGCTACTGCTCTGCATACCTTTTTCGCATTCGTAGCCAGCCTTCACTAAAGAAAATTAACGCGTATAGTGATGCAAGCCAGAGGTGTATATTTGTCATGTCGTCAAGCCACAATGGTGCGTTTTCAAATGGGGTTGCAAACACCAAAAGAATCGATAACCAAACGACGGTTAAACCGTGAAGAACCCAACGGAATACGCCCAAAATCTGTGTTGAATTAGCGCGCATTTCTGACATTTGAGAATCGGTTAAAATGGCGGTTAATCCAACCACTTTGTCAAGAGCGCTTCCTCCATTCCACCGGATTTTTCCAAGTCGGAAGCGATTGATGAAATCGATGCCCGTGAAGACGGTTACCCAGACAACAACGACTTCGAGTAAGGGATCCAATCCCATCAAATCAAGCGAACCCCATGTAGACCAAGCGAAGAGGGCCCATATCCAGGCGACGAGGAAAAGTTGGAACAGTCGGGCAAACTTTGCTAACTTTCTGAGTAAAACCAAATCGTGTGAAAAAATCAATTCGAGTGAGATAAAGAGACCAACTGTGAGCGTAATGATGCTGCTTGAGGCGAGTCCCAGCCATCCGATGTCCCCCACTCGCCATGCTTCCAGTAAAGCAACAAACGCCCAAGCCAATGCGATGACTGAAGCGCTATTAACGGCTGCTTGCATTGTATACAGAGGGTCTCTTCCGTCCTTGAGTACGGAAAGCCCGCCCATCAATCGTACCTCAAACCCTGATTCATCGACAAGACCTCGGCTTGCTGCCGTCATACCGCCAATAGCCTGAATTCGTGCAGTTTCGACAATGCTCTCAGATTCATCCTCACCGTTTCCATTGGACCAATTCGATCCTCTACTGGCGGCATGAGCTGCTCCCGTACCTCGTCCTTTTCGTCCCGCTGAACGCGACTTTGCCCACGCTCGGATTTCTGCAGAGATAATGTCCTCAACTTGATCTTCGTTGAGAGGCGCCCCGTGATCGGTGTAAAGCCAACGACACTGGATGGGAACAGGTGCGGGATCAACGTCCGGGGCTACCATTTGGAATTGCCCAGGGCCAAGTGTTGGCAATTGGGCAACCAAATCTTGATCGCCACCACTTTCTTTGAGCAGATGACGGACTTTCTCAACATCTTGTGGTTGCGTGAATCGCCCGATAAACGTCGTATTCGCTTGAGCAAGGATCTTGTAATCAACGTCCGAAACGTTCTGTGTCGCTAAAACACAAGCAACACCATACTTTCTAGCTTGTTTGAAAATGAGTTTGATGAGATCTTTTGCTGGCGGATTCCGTGGATGTGGAGGAAGATATGGTGCAACTTCATCCATGAAGAAAAGAAGTTTTAGTTCTCCTTCAGCTGGCTGTTGCGTCAACATCCAATCGTACAATTCACGAGATAGTTCTTGGACGAAATACTGCTTTTGCGCCTCATCTTGGATTGTATTTAGATAAACAATATTCAATGGAATTTTTCCGGGGATTGCCGGTTCAGCAAAAGAGTCGATGTCGATGGGCACGCCATTTGAAAACAAGAGTTGGTTCACGCCACTTGAGAATGCTGCGAGCCTACGGGCCAGGTCGTTTCTCGTCGTTTTTGGTAATCGCTCCTCGAAATTCGTAAGACGGTGTTCAAACATTACCTCGTCCCATGTAGGGGCGTCTGACTTCTCGCCTTCATCATCTTCGATGAAGCAATGTGGATACAAGAATCGTGTGAACTCATGGTGGGGTTCCCGGACGACGCGTGCAAGAGATTGGAAATCGCCGACGTCTAGACCGCATCGTGTTCCTTCAACGAGTATTTCGTAAAGAAATGGTTTGACCACTTTGCCTTGTGCTTTTTCTACATCGTACCCAGCAAGGCTCGTAAATCCTGCTGCGACCATGTCCCATGCAGTAATTGCTTCTTCAGGGTCAAGATCCGCTGGAGGAGCGCGGAAGGGGTCAATGCACAAAGGGAGGCCTTTGCTTCGAAGCGGAGTCCAGATTCGAACCTCGCAATCTTCGAGCAATTTGCGCTTACGAGCAACATCTCCATCTCGTTCGAGAAGTTCAGATTCATCAATTCCCAACGCAAGTCGGGCAAGATCGCCTTGTGGGTCGATGATGAGGGAGGGAATCCCTGCAAGGGCTGCTTCTTCAATCAACGCCTTTGCCATAACCGTCTTGCCTGAACCTGTGGAACCTAACATGGCGGCATGGCGGGCCAGAACTTGTGCTGGGATGTCGATCGGATCGCCCGAATCTCTTCGCTCACCAAGAAACATTCCTTTCGGCTTGAACTTCTTTTTCGAACTAACGGGCGTAGATGGGTCGAGAATATCATCCACTAGTGAAGCAAATTCCGATGGAGAGGGTTGCTCTTCATCAGACACCATAACACGGCAGATACGGTTGAGGTCTTGAATTGAACGTCGCGCAGATGGGTCAAGGCGCATGCTCTTGAAGGTTGAAACATTCGCCGAATCATGCCTGAGCGGATTCCATTGGCCCGGCCTTCTTGGACGAGTGAAATGCGTCAGGCTGCAATCGATACTTTAGACTCAGGACATTGGGTCAAGGGCCCGCAGAGTCGAGCATTTGCTCAAGAATTTGCTGAATATTGTGGGGTTGATTTCGCTTCACCGTGCAACAGTGGCTCCGGGGCTCTAATCGCCGCATTGAGGCTTCTTGGAATCGGGCCTGGAGACGAAGTTATCGTCCCTTCTTTGACCTTCATCGCAACTGCAACATCGACCTCAATGGTTGGCGCTACACCAGTCTTTGCAGAGGTTGAAAGCGATTATTGGTGTCTTGACGTTGAAGATGTGAAACGACGCATCACATCAAAAACGAAGGGCGTTATTGGTGTCCATTTGTTCGGGCAATGTTATGGGACTGAACTTATCGATTTGTGCAAGGAACACGGTCTTGGTTTGATCGAAGATGCTGCTCAAGCCCATGGAGCATCCATTGTGCACAATGGAGCCGAAACCATGGCAGGAGCGCTTGGAACCATTTCCTGTTTCTCATTCTTTCCATCAAAGAATATAGCCGTTGGTGGAGAGGGCGGGATGATTACGACCGCTGATGCGGAAATTGGAGCCAGAATCAAGTCCATTGTCGACCATGGTAGAAATGGTTCGTTACAGTCGCAGGAGGTTGGAACCAACATGCGTATGTCGGAAGTTTTTGCAGCCATAGGGCGTGAACAGTTGAAGCATCTTGACGATTGGCTTGCTCGTCGCCATTCAAATGCTGCAACACTATGCAGAGCGATTGAAGCACATCCAAAATTACGGGCGCCTCAAGTCCGACCAGGCTCTGAACATGCATGGCACCAGTATTGCCTACAAACAGAGGATGTTGAGAGATTTCTACAACACATGTCTGCCCATGACATCGATGCACGCCAGATTTACCCTGTACCTTGTCACCAACATCCGGTATACAACGATCACCAGCAAGTAAACGATGAATTCCCAATTACATCCCACCTTTCTGAACAACTTATCTCCATCCCAGTCCATCACGGACTTACCGATGTTGAGTTGGAACGAATCGTTGATGCACTCAACACTTATTGACGAGTGAGCATTCGTGCTAAGGAAGCATTGGACCAACCGCGTAGATAGGTCAATTCCATTCCTGCCCATGACGGAATTTCGACCGTGGCGTCCTCGTCCTCGAGCTCGACTTCTGCGATAATCAGACCGGCGAGATTGTTTTCAAACTCATCAATTTCCCAAACAAATCCATCGGTATTTGTCCAAAGGTAGCGCTTTTTTTCAACGAATGGGTACTGCGAATCATCAACGATGGATTCTGCAAGGTTTCGTTCAATTCCCCATTCAAATTCTGCTGCAGCGGCACCTTTTCTTGACCCTTTTAGGGTCAGAATATAAGTGGAATGCGATTTCCGAATTCGAACCGTCCACTCTGGTTCTTGTAGAAGCGTATTGCACACTTCCTGCGATAGCCCAGATACCAATTGCTTCTTGTTGTACAATACAGAGCCATACTCGAAGGACACATTGAATTCTTTATGTTCGAGATACCATTGTTTGATTTCAATACATTTCGTTGATTCATGGACCCACGGTCGCTCAAATCGCCCATCAACAAGAAAACGTCGTTCGATTTCGACATTTTCTGGCATAGTTCGTCCTTTGGCATACAACACATAATCCTGTCCGAGCGCTATTTGAGCAAATAACCAAGTGGTTCATAACCTCGAAACATGACACATTGGCATGGACAAAAGGGTTGTTACGTCCGTGGGGCTCGTACTCTTGATGCTCACAGCAGGATGTATTGGTAATGTTCGTGATGAGTTTATTACAGAATTGCCAGATGATTGGAAGACCCAAACGAGTCGTACCATTTCGCAGCCACACTTGGTTCAATTCGACTCGTGCTTGGATATGGAGTATGATCTCAAGGCGAGTATTGCGGAGGAATATCGCACGCAATTATTGCAGGCAGTCGAAGAACAGTATTACTACGGCTGGGGAATGTTCGATGATGGAATGGTTGCAGAAGCCGCCATGGATGGTGATTCGGCATCAACAGGCTCTGCACAACCACAAACACGAACCCAGGGCGAAGACTTCAGTGGAACCAACAACCAAGAGCAAGGTGTTGATGAAGCGGATTTCATCAAGACAGATGGGTATTTCATCTATGCTTTACAAGGTTCAACACTCTCAATCATGAGCGTCCCAGAATATGGGGGGATTGAATTTGCAAGCAATTCTTCCATCGAAGGTTCGCCAATTTCTATGATGTTGCGCGGTGACCGATTAATTGTCTTGTCAAGATACAGTCCATGGAACGTCGACGCTGAGGATGCTCTCTACGAATACCTGCGTTGGGGCGGCGATTACAGTGAATGGAGAGTCGATTCATTGACCAAGTACACCACATACAACATCTCGGACAGATCGAGTCCAGAGGTGATTCAGGAACTCTACTTGGAAGGATACAATGTCGATGCAAGGGAAATTGACGGCTCCATTCGAGCCATCACCCACTCGTGGCTGAACATTCCTGGATTGTCGAGCTGGCTCAACATGCCAAGCGAGTACTACGACCTCAATTGGGAGGATCCGCAACGCAGAACCTACCGTGAAATAATTGCCTATGAGACCATTCAAGCGAATGAAAAAATTCTCGAGTCCATAACATTGGAAGAGCTTGTTCCGAAAATCTACCAACGCATTGATGGTCAAATCACCGAACATGATATGCGTTCTGAAGGATGTGGAAACTTTGCAAAACCAATGGATGGATTCAGTCGTGGGTTTACCAACATTCTCTCGCTGGATTTATTTTCGTCTACATTTGATTACGAATCCGACCACCTTCTCAGCAATCACCCACTCGTCTACGCATCAACGGATGCTCTGGTTTTGACCGAAAACGCATGGGACTGGTGGTGGTTTTGGGGTCAAGATGAGGTCGATGATATGACCAACATTCACACCTTCGACATTTCAGTACCGGGAGTTACGGCCTATACAGGGTCTGGACGGATCGATGGACAAATCTTGAACCAATTCAGCATCTCGGAATACGAAGGCGTTCTTCGAATTGCAACAACAGTTGGACAGTGGAATAGATGGTGGATGGAAGATCCTGAACCGATGTCGTCGTCGGTTATCACACTCGTTCGTGGTGTTGATCCACAAACCGATCAGCAAATCTTACTCGAATACGGTCGTTTGGATGGTATTGCAGAAGATGAGCGTATATGGTCGGCTCGATTCGTTGAAGACCGTGCTTATCTCGTTACATTTGAGCAGATCGATCCATTATGGACTATCGATTTATCAAACCCAATGACGCCTACAATTCTCGGCGAATTGGAGGTGCCTGGCGTCTCAACATACATACATCCACTCCACGATGACATGCTTCTGACCATAGGTATGGGGCCAGCAGGAGAAGATGGGTTGGGTCTTGATTGGTCGAGTACACGCCTATCCACCTTCAACATCAGTGATTTAACCCGGCCTGCGGTTGCTGACACGTTGATGCTTTCACCGGTTGATGACCCTGAAAACAACCGATGGACTTGGTCGTATTCTGAAGCGATGTATGAACATAAGGCGTTCCAATATTGGGGGCCAAAGGAAATGCTTGCAGTCCCATTATCCACATATCGATGGGTCGAACATTATGATGAGAAAGGAAACTACAATTGGCACTATGAGTATGTTTCAAAGGCGATTATTGTCAATGTCGATGAAGCATCGGGTAGTATGTCAGTACATGGCGAAGTAAACCATTCTTCTCTTATCAACCAAGATCAAGGGAATTATTGGTGGGGCGGAAATGAAAACATTCGGCGCACTATTTTCATGGGTGATTTCATCTATGCATTTTCTGGTGCAGGTATTACTGCACACAACCTAACGACAATGGAATTGTCCGACGTCGTAATGTTTGATATTGAAATACCAGATTATGCCTATTACGAATACTAGGCATGGTTGAAAGCCAAACATCAATTGCTTAGGGACGCTCCTGTAATCGTGCGGATGCGAGTAGGCGTTGTCGGTTGCGGGCGGTGGGGTTCAAAGCACCTCGAAGCGTTACAAAAAATTGCAGGAGATGCACAAATCGATACGATTGTTGCCTGTGATGTAAATGCAATTGCGCTTGAAAGGGCTCGTTCGATGGGATTCGAAATACATGACAACCCTGAAACTCTCGTTGACCTATTTCAGCTCAATGCCGTGATTATTGCTACGCCAAACGATTCACATTTTGAACTCGGAAAACAATTTCTCCTGAAGGGAGTGAATGTGTTTTTAGAAAAACCACTTGCAACAACTTTTGATAATGCATCATCGCTTGTTTCGATCGCAATTCAGGAAGGAAAGGCGTTGAAAAGCGGTTTTCTTTTACGATTTCATCCATGTGTTATCGATGCAAAACGGCAAATTCGAATGGGTCGTATCGGCGCAATTCAAGCGATCCATTATCGAAAAAAATCAATTCGGCCTTGGGATGGTTTCTCGTATGCTCTTGACTCATTGGCTATTCACGGTGTTGACCTCGCAGAATTTTTGCTCGATGGTCAAGCTCCTTTGCGGATTTCTGAAGTCGTCGGCTTCCATAATTGCACAAGATTAACCCTCGAATATCCCAACCAAGTAGAGACTCACTTAGATGTGGGCTGGGATTCAGATGAGGATGTTGCTGAATTGGAAGTGGTTGGGGCGAACGGAAGAATTCTCGTTGCGCTGCAAAACCATTGCGAATACAAAACTAATTTTGAAAATCCAGAGACGGTTTTTGTTGAGTGTGTTCATCCCCCTCTGGAAGGAGTGCTTCTCGACTTTCTTTGTGGCAAATCCCTCTCTATTGCATCCTCCACGGGATCAATATTGCGAACTATCAAGTGCATAGAACAAGCACGCTCGCAATTAATTGCTTCAGGATGTCTAAACATACGAGAATTGAAAGGATGATTCCGTCTGGGTGCATCATGAGCACCGAACGAGTCATGCTTTGGCTACTGGCTGGCATCACAATCGCATCCTTTGCTACTTGGTTTATCCAGGATTCTGTTTTCGATGCAGCGGTGACATTTTCAATCCTATCATGCCTTGTTGCTATCATCTGGGGGGCAAGTTACTACGAGAGTACCATGCAATTAAGTGGATTGAAAACTGGAGGGATATTGAATATCATTACATTTGTAGCAGTAACTGCAGGCCTTACCTATTGGTGCATTTACTTCTATGACTTCCCACTTGTCGGTTCAATCCTTGGAAGTATTGGAACCAATGCCTACATTTGGTGGACTTTTTCTACGCTTGAACCGGGCACTCAATCGGTATAAGTGTGCGAAGTGTCAAAGGCCTTCGCCTAGACATCGCCTCGATGGCAAAGCACGGTGAACACCCTGATCTCCCTTCTGAATTGGAAGACTTGCTTGGAACGGATGTTCATACTATCTTCCTGAAAGCAGACTGCCCGCCTCGTGTAAAGCAAGGGACAATTGGAAATCTCAAATTGGTTGAACTCGAAACTGAAGATCAAGAATGGGATAATCTACGGTTGGAATCTTTACAAGAATCCTTGCAAACAGTTGTTGAAGACAATCAACATCGAAGTGATTGTTTCTTAGAGATTGATCGTAGGGGTTGCCAAGTGCTACAACTCGGGGACTTGAGAGTAACTTGTGCAAGTCCGCCGTTCTCTGATGCTCGTGAAATTACCATCGTTCGACCTGTAGCAAAACTCTCTCTCAGCGATTATGACCTCGATCCAAAAATTATCGAGCGTTTATCCGACCATCATCGTGGTGTTTTCATCTGTGGCCGCCCAGGCTCAGGAAAGACGACCTTGGCGCAAGCAATTGCTGAATATCTTGACGATGAAATCGGGGCCATGGTCAAGACTATGGAGGCACCACGAGATTTGCAACTCGCTGACCGAATTACACAATACGCTCCATTGGAAGGTGATTTAGAAAAAACAGCAGAAATAATATTCCTCGTTCGCCCGGATTTTGTCATCTTTGATGAGGTCCGCCGGGCCCGGGACTTCGAAATTTTTGCTGATGTGCGGCTTGCTGGAGTTGGTCTTCTTGGCGTTACACATGCTAATTCGGCACTCGAAGCCATTCAGCGGTTGATCGGTAAAGTCGAATTGGGATTAGTTTCCCAGGTCCTTGATACTGTTCTACATGTTGAAGCCGGAAAAATCCAACAAGTGCTTGAATTAAGAATGACCGTAAAGCCCCCATCTGGAATGCAAGAAGAATTGGCTCGTCCAGTTATTGAAATTGTTGAATTTCCAACAGGTAATGTCACACATGAGATGTTTGCTTTCGGATCTGAGCTTGCTGTTGTTCCTGTTACAGAAGCTAGTCAAAAAAGACCGATTCAGCAACTCGCTCAAAAACAACTCATCCATACCATTCGTCAATGGGCTGGCGTCCACGTGCGCGTACAATTCACAAGTGATTCGTCAGCAACCGTGTATGCTCCAAGTAATATGATTTCGACATTGGTTGGCCGGGGAGGAGATAATGTTCGGGCACTTCAAGATCAATTGGGTGGTTTGCGGCTTACGATTGAGTCGCTTGACAATATGCCCGACTCAGATGATGTCTCCGAGCATCCAATTTGGAGTGATGATCAGGACCGTCGTGCATATCAAAGCCGTGCTTACGAGCAACACGGTCGCTCCAAAAAGAGCCGAAAAGGGCGTCGTCGTTGAGAAGGAGACTTCTTGAAGAACGGTCGCGCCCGGGATTCATGGCGCAACAAGACGATGGTTCAGGTCGTGCGCCTGTTGTTATTGTTAGGCCAACCACTTCAGTGACTAGTGGTGTTGCTGTTACACAGAAATTGGTTGGGGCTGCTGTTGCATTTGGCGACATTCTTCGTCGCACATTTGGTCCGAATGGACTTGACAAGATGATGTACAAGACCAATGGTGAGAATGCCATTACAAACGATGGGGCAAAGATCGTTGCTGATCTACTCGTCAAACATCCAGCAGCAAAGGCCTTTGTTCAACTTGCAGAATCTCAAGAAAACGCTTGCGGAGATGGTGTAACTGGTTGTTTGTTATTTGCAAGTGAATTAATGAAGGAAGCGGGGCGGTTGTTGGAACGGGGTGTTCATCCACTCGTGCTTGTTGAAGCATACCAAGATTCGATTATGCAAACCCTCGAAATTCTAGAACGATATTCAATGGATGATGTTGGACAAAATTCCTTGCAATCAGTTGCCAAAACTTCGATGGTTGGAAAGTCCGCAGAGGCTGGCGGAGATGATCTTGCTGAGCTTTTGGTCGAGTGTATGGCAACAATCCAAGCCAGTGGCCGGCCTGTTCGTGCTGAAAATATCCGAATGGTAAAGCGCGGCCATGATTCTCTCAAGGAAACTCGATTGATCAAGGGAGTGATAATCGATAAGAAATTCGATTCTGAACGCACTCCAAAAATCTCGGAGGCATCGAAGGTGCTCGCTCTTACTTGCCCATTAACCATTCAGAAGACAAAGCGCGATGCTGAAGTTGAAATCGAGCGACCAGAACAAATGGTGGCGTTTTTTGATGCTGAAGAAAGGCTCATACAATCGAAAATCGATATCATAATTGATTCCGGAGCAGGGGTTGTTTTTACCTCAAAGGAAGTCGATGACCGTATTCAACATGCGTGCAACGATATTGGAATTCTTCTTGTTGGGATGATGGAAGACGATGGCATTGAGGACATCGCTGCCGCGACTGGTGCTTCGTTGATCAACCATCTAGGCGATGTTTCGTCTGATGGTCTTGGATCGGTTCAATCTGCTCTTGTTGATGTATCTGAACGCGAAGACGGGCGTAGCACCCGATTGATTGTAGAGGTGGGCAAAAACTCAGGCCTCGTTACAATCGATGTTGGAGGGGGACAAGGGGCTGCAGTAGAGGAATACGTCCGTGCCATGTACGACGCCCTTCGATCGCTTGAATCGGTGATTGAACATCCTGCAACATTGCTTGGTGGTGGCGCATTCCACATCGCCGCTGCACTGCACCTAAGAGAGTGGGCGGAATCAATTTCCGGTCGTCAGCGTTTAGCCGTCGAGGGCTTTGCTCGAGCGCTTGAAACAATTCCTAGCACACTTGCACTCAATGCTGGTGAAGATCAAATCGATGCATTGTTGCAATTACGTGCAGCGCATCGTAATCAGTCTAGTAGATTCGGTGTTTGCAAGGATGGGAGTATAGGTGAAATAGAAGATGTGTTGCTTTCATCTTTCACCATTTCTCATGCATTGCAGGCTGCAGTCGAGACTACGTGTGGTCTTCTTCGTGTCGATCAGGTCATCTCTTCACGTGGTGATTGAGCAAATTGGCTCATCACATGCTTGATAACGAAGACATACTAGAGGTCGATAACGGGTGCAATTATGGACTCGGGAAAACCTCGCGCTCTACTCAGCGTATGGGACAAAACAGGCATTGTTGAATTTGCGACTTCGCTCACAACTCTTGGATTTGAATTGATTTCTACAGGAGGGACTGCGCGAAAGCTCAAGGAAGCAGGATTGGAAGTTATGAGCGTCTCTGATGTGACACAACATCCTGAAATTTTTGATGGGCGAGTCAAGACTTTGCATCCAGCGATTCACGGCCCGCTTCTTGCACGTTTGCAGAAAAAAGAAGATCGGCTTGGTATGGAGGAGCTACAATACACCCCCATTTCATTGGTCGCTTGTAATCTCTATCCCTTTGTATCCGCCGCATCAGCAGATCCTCCACTTGACAAAGATGCATTGCTAGAAATGATTGATATTGGCGGCCCAACAATGGTGCGGGCTTCCGCTAAAAATCATGCCAATGTAATCATCTGCTGCAACCCAAATGATTACGAATCAATCATCGAAGACCTAACCAGAACCGGGGGCAATCCTTCTGGTGTGCCTATAACACGCAGACAAGATCTTGCTCTCACCGCGTATCAACACACTGCAGCATATGATGTTGCCATCGCAAACACGTTGCATGAAAGATGGAATGGTGTTCCTGAATCTTTTGACGCGGTTGAACAACAATCAAGTCGATTCCATGAGACTCTTCTAGCCTCCTCAATCAAAATGGAGACTTTGAGGTATGGAGAAAATGCTCACCAAAGCGCTGCTTTATTTGTTGATGATGCGGTATTTGGAAATCATTCGACGCTTGTTACTGCTCATGTTGAAGGAGGTAAAGCAATGTCGTACAATAACTACTCCGATGCTGATGCTACCCTCCGATTATGTCGTTCCCTTTCAACCGATGAGTGGCCTGAAACGCCGCATGCATGTGTTATTGTCAAACACAACAACCCGTGTGGCGTTGCTCTCGCATCGAATCAGGTTGATGCGTACACCAATGCGCTTGCAAGCGATCCAGAATCGGCGTTTGGTTCGATCATCTGTTTCAATGAAATTGTAACACTTGATACCGCTCAAGCAATGGCTGAATTATTTATTGAGGTCCTCATCGCACCCGGCTATACCGATGATGCGAAAGAGTTCATCATGAAGAAGGGAAATCGTAGACTTCTCACAATTGATTCCCCCAATAATAGGCTTGCTCCGCTTGAACGTAAACGTATTTTGAAGCAGATTGAGGGCGGCTGGATCGTTCAAACTGAAGAGCCTCCAATCATCGATTGGGAATCGGCACAAACAGTCACGGAAAAGAAGGTGACGCGGGGTGAAATCGATTCGATGAAATTCGCAGTACGTGTCTGTGAACAGGTCAAATCAAATGCTATTGTAATGGTTCAAGGTTTAGCTACTGTTGGTATTGGACCGGGTCAAACAAGCCGTGTAGAAGCGGTGCGTATCGCAGCTCGCAGAGCCGGTGAACGTGCAAATGGGTGTGTACTTGCAAGTGATGCATTCTTCCCATTTGCAGATGGTTTGGAGCAGGCAGCGGCTGCAGGTGCATCTTCTATTGTCCAACCCGGTGGTTCGATTCGGGATCAAGAGGTAATTGATGCTGCAAATCGCCTCGGAATCTCTATGCTCTTTACCGGCCATAGGCTGTTCCGGCATTGAATACATCAAGTGAGAAATGGGTCTCATTCATGTAGTATTGGGATATCGAAGAACCATGAGCGACCACGTTATTGCGGTGCTTCCCGGCGACGGTACAGGGAAGGAAGTAGCGGTCGAAGCACAGCGCATTTTGGATACCATCCAAGAGCACACAAACCATGGGTTTGAACAAACCGTAATTCCTTGTGGCGGCCAGCATTACCTCGCAACTGGAGAAGAATGGGCTGAGGGTTCCTTTGAATTCTGTAGAGATGCTGCTGATGCTATTTTCATGGGTGCAATTGGTTACCCTGGTGCGCGACTACCCAATGGCGATCTTGCAGGTGGCTCTGTGATTCTAGGGATGCGAAGCGGGTTGGATTTGTACGCAAACGTTCGGCCAATTCGGCTCTATGAAGGTGTTCCTCACAAGGTTCATGGCCGATTTACCAATATTTGGGATCCCGATATGGTGAATATGGTCATCCTTCGAGAGAATACAGAAGGGCTCTACCATTCATTACTTCATCGAAGTGCTCAAAGAGCGAAGGGGCTTGAGGGATATGAGCCTCCTGTGATTGATTTTCCCGGATTGCATGGTGAAGTAGCTTACGACCCAAGGCCAATCTCTTCGCATGGCTCCGAACGCCTCATCAAGATGGGTTTTGAAATATGTGAAACGAGGAATGGGGCTCCTGTTGACGGTGCATCTCGCGTCTCGTGCATCGATAAAAGCAATGTTACACGTGGATGTCAACTGTTCCGTCGAACATTCGATGCAGTCGCTTCTTCTTATCCTCATGTCGAGAAAGATTACGGATACATCGATGCTTTTACACAATGGTTAACCCGGACCCCTGAATTTTACGATGTGGTTGTAACCTCTAACATGTTTGGCGATATTGCCACCGACCTTGCATCTGTCCTTCAAGGAGGAATGGGGATGGCTGCTTCTGGAAATATTGGTGATAAGCATGCTTTCTTCGAACCTGTGCATGGGTCCGCACCAAAACACGCTGGGAAAAACAAGGTTAATCCAATCGCCAGTATCAACTCCGTTCAATTGATGTTGGATTGGCTTGCACGACGTTCCAATGATGATGATTTGTTGAATGTTTCAAATATTCTCGATCAAAGTGTTGCTGAACATCTCAAAGACGGTTCATCACTCACCTATGATTTGGGCGGAACTGCTTCATGCGCAGATGTTGGAACTGCAATTGCAAATCGGCTTGCAACTCACCTTAAAGAACTCTAATTTGGTTGGGCTTGGAACTGATCGGTTGGAACTTTCCATCCTACAAACCAGATTCCGACTATGGCCACAATTGCGATTGTTGTTTGGCCAAAGCCAGGATCTCCCAACTTTGTGACAATATAGATTGAAAATGCTGATACAGACGCTATAATTCCGATGATGATAATCTTTGAATGAAGTGGTAAAGCTCTTCCCGCCTTATAATACTCAAGGAGGGTTTTTCCAAATACTCGATTTGTCAATAACCAGCGAAACATTCGTCGCGAAGAACGGCCGAAACAAAATCCCGCAGCGACAAGCCATGAGGTTGTTGGCCACCCTGGTACAATGGTTCCGATAACTGCAAAAAAAACGAAGATGCTTCCAAGCCCCGTCCATAACCAACGAACTACGGGATTTTTTGATGGCTTATGCATATCCAAAATTGTCTCAAGTATTTGCTCATCAGAAAGTCCTTCAAAATTAGGTGATACGGTCGTGGCTTGGTTGGACTGGTCCCCCATCAACTCACTTCCCTTGTTGACCCTGAGGATTGTTACTCATAAGGAATAGGGGTTGGCCCTGAACCAAACGGAAGGACTGAAATCAAGCAGTTCTTCGCCGTAACATGGGTGGGTCTCAGATCGTGTCGAGAATTGGACACGCCTCCAATCCTATTCGGGTTGCGGTCTTCTTTTCGGGTTCTGGGACCGGCATGAATGCTCTTTTATCTCATCAAAATCAAGATGATTGTATTCACAAAACTGTTGTTTGCGTCACGGATAAAGAAACTGCTGGAGGAATTGAATTTGCGAACCATCACAACATCCCGATTGTTGTAGAACCCATTAATGTTGATTTGTCAAAAGTAGAACGGCGGCTTGAACAGGAGATGCGAATTCGCAAACGTCTCGACGATTACAATATTGATCTCATCGTCTTATCTGGATATATGCGCTTACTATCAGCAGATTTTGTGGAAAAATACTACCCTCGGATTATCAACATCCACCCTTCACTACTCCCAGCATTTCCTGGTGCAGATGCTCACACAGAAGTTCTGGCATCAGGCGTCCAAGTAAGTGGTTGCACTGTTCACGTCGTTGATTCCGGGATGGATTCTGGCCCGATTCTTGCTCAACGCCGCGTCCCTGTATTCGACTCGGATACACACTCGATTTTATCTCGCAGGATTCAAATTGAAGAACATCGGATTTATCCCGAAGTTATTGATTTAATTTGTTCATGCCATCAATTTGATTTGGACTGTTAAAGTTCTCTAAACGATTTCCGAGAAATTTTAATTTGTTGCGATTTAGGTTTGAAAAGAGCCCGTTTAGGCTCAGTGAATGTGGTAACTCACAATGTTTAGGTATTCGAGCAAGTGTGGGTTGTTCATTCGATTCCACATCGACTGGAACACCAGGTGATTGTGTAAGAAGAACGTCGATAGCATAATCGTCTAGCCTGTACATATCGCATGGAAACAATTGGATCTCCTCATCATATTGCTCAACAAAACTACCGATTGCCTCAGCAAGCGAGTTTGAATTGGTGGGGTCAAACCAACATTCTGAATCGAAAAGGTGTGCTCGCTCTTGGCTCCCACACGCAACAATAACTCTGCAGCCCTTTGCCGCCAACTTCTTTGATAGAATATTTACAGAATCGTAGAGTAATGCCTTATCTTGGCCCATACGAGTGCTTTTTCCTCCAGCGAGAATCAAACATAAAAGTGCCATAGTATTCACACAAGTTCATCTAGTGCAGACATCGCTTGTTCCAACTCATCGAGTAAATCCCGAACACGATCAAGAAGTGCTTGCCGTTCCCTGCTGGAGCGGGCTTGTGGCAACCATTCGAGTAAGCGACGAACATCCCTCGCATCACGCTCAACTGTCCATGATAAGACCTGTTCAAGAACAGGGTCCTCCGTTGGTAAGAAGCGTTCAGCCATGATAATCGGAAAGGCCCGGGGCCCATCAAGGTAGCCGTTCAATAAGGCGGCTACGGATGCGTTCAAACAACTCTCCCCCTTGTGCTGTTTCTTTGAGAAGGGTTGCGTGTGCTTCACATCGTGTGTCGTCTAGTGACAATAAGAGAATCATCAATTGAGCCCATGTCTCACTTTGAGCGGCTGCATCCCTAATCCAAGCATCGTCAGGTAACTCACGGCCTCCTCGAAGAAATTCTTCTGCAGTTTCAAGGAAGACTTCAACTGAAATACGCTGTTGAACAAGTTGAAGAAATACTGTCCAAGCGTTTTCACCAAGATCATCATCAGACATATTTGCAAGAAGAAGGCCGACTAGTTTCAAATCTTCGCGCCCTCCACGTTTCCAAATCTTTGGAATAAACTTTGCAATTTTTAATCGATCTTTCTCATTTGTCAACAACCAAGAAACAATACGCCTCATTTCCGGATCGGGTGTGCCAATATGGAATGTGTAATGGCCAGATTGTGCTAAGCGATCTGTCATCGACTTGGCTATTATTCCAGGGACACCGAAAGTGTAAGCTTCTCGAAGCATGGACAATCGTTTCCCACGGCGGCTTGGGAAAGAAGAGAAGCTATCCAAGTAATCATCGAGTGAAGTCGCTTTCATCGCGTTTCACCGTTGTTCTTTTTCCGAACATTATCGAACAAAGTTGTCACAACCCGGACTGAATCTCGGAGAGTATTGAGGGTTTTTTCAACCATATTAGGGTCTTCAAACCGTTCTTTGACCATATCCCTTAACTCTTGTTCAACGAGATCATGTTCCTTATCATCGATGGCTAAAATTTCTCGAAGATGCGCCATAACTCGAAATTCATCTTTTGAAAGTGAAGCGTTGATAATCGCTACTTCAAAAACGGTTTTGTAAACTTCGTGTTGTTCTTCGGCTGAAAGTATGTCTCCATCCTCTGTTTCGACGCCGTTAATTATCGCCTGGTATATTTCGGCCGGTTGATGCGGTTCTAGATCAAGACAGGAAGAAAGACGAATGATGAGTCGCTTTTCTTCTCGTGTAAGTATTCCATCGAGCAGCATCACCTCTATCGTACTACGAAATGCAGCGAGACGGTGTACTTGCTCGGCGGACACGCGTTGACGTAAGTAGAACCTATTCTTGAACCCACGCGACGATTCTGATTATTTTTCCGGTTTTCTCGGATAATCTGAAAATAAATTATCGAAAGCCGTGTTGATGTTCTAATTCTCTTAATTTTGACAAGATTTCTTCTGTGAAAGTCTCTCTAATCTGAACATCATTGTATCCTCCAAAGACGTTTGTTGCTTCGAGTGTTAGCTGCTGTGAGGCAGGGATTGCTGGGAATGTACGATTGATCCCCTCGACAACTGATATGGGTACATTTTGTTGTATCGCAAGAGATGTAAGCCAGAGGTCGTCATTTTTGGGACAACAGTCCAAGAACTCCCGGCCTCGTTGTTTCGCAGCTCGAAGAAAATCAGGACTGTAGATCTCGCCCATCGATGATGTGTAAAAGTTGAGATTGGTTGGCTTCTCGGTTATTCCGGGCCCCCATTCAAGATAGGGTAGTGCTTCTGTTCCTTCTTCATTCAATCGTATACAATGTGCACGAAATGCATGAAGGTATCCTGGTTCTTGTTCAATTGACGTTGAAAGTTTCTTCAGCCACCATTTTGGATAAATATGGTCATCATCGCCTGTAGCATGTGGCCGTTCAAAATCATCAACCAGTTCAAGGAAGGGGTAGTATTTCGTGTGTGGGCCAAAGTTTTCCACCAATTTCAGCTCTAAACCTCGCTTCATGAGCCGTTCAATACCTTTTGTTGGATTATTAAATAATCCTTCATCATCAACAAAGAGAATTGCTCTCGATGGCCTAACTTTACCTCGGGCGATCGCTTCCAAAGACAGATGTGATGTTTCAAATCGTACACCATATGTTGTCATTGAAAGTGTTGGCCCTGTTGCGGACAACATAGATTTCGAAGACAGGCGGTTGTAAAAATTTAATTTTGCCATCAGCAGTGTGATATGTAGCTTGTTTGGCAGGTTGCGGATAAAAGAAAAAACTCCCATAACGCCTCAACCTGTTGATATTTGCTCCTCTGGAGTTGATTATTTAATCACGTCGATGAGATTTCTTTTTGCTCGAAAAGGCGAATCAAATGATGATGAGAGGGGTTGAATCCATAAGGGTTGCAAGATAGCGCTAACCAATGAAGAAAGTCATTATGCGCCAATATTGGCGCCTTCAGCAATCTCAAACCGTCATTTCAATGGTGTTCTGGACAACGACGCTAACACTATTGATTTGGCCGTATGTTAAATGGAGATTTGAGTCATCTTGTGATAGCGGGTTGTGCTTTTCAAACGAGATCTTTGGCATACCGTCCACTTACATTGGACTAATGTCGATCGGCCTTTTTGTCCTACTAGGTGTTCTTTTAATCGGATACATTTACGATGTTGGACTTGGATTATGGAAAGAACATCTCACAATTTCAACGGAGAGGAATCCATTCGGAGTGTACCTTATTTCGCCCCCAATGGGTTTGATTCTTGCTCAAACCAACATGCTTCTGAAACATATTGCATCAGAAGATGAAGATATACAACGTCACGTTGCATTTGTTGAGCGATGGTTGGAATGGAATGCTGATGAAGAAATTTGGGCTAGGGCAATGGATTCTTGGAAGAATTCTATGGGTGATGAAGATCCTTATCTTCCATTCCTTAGCGAAAAAATGCAAAACGATCTAGTTGAGCGTTCCTCTTCATTGCCTAAGGAATAAAACTAAAATTCGTGCGGTTTTTATCCATAGCATTCAAAAGGTAAAAGCCCTAGGGCCAATCACTGAATCACATTCACTTGGTTAGACAATTTTGTCAAACCATTGTACTGCATCCCCTTTTGGGTTGATGTGCCGACTGTGAGGAAGACAAAGGAGGACTTAAATTGAGTCGAAAAGGAGGAAAACAAGGAAAAGCAATGAAGTACATGATCAAGGCTGATATTAAGGTCAATGGTACTGTACAACGAAAGGATATCATCGGAGCAATTATGGGCCAAACAGAGGGTCTGCTCGGTGATGATCTCGAACTCAGAAAATTACAACGAACCGCCCGTGTGGGTCATGTTGATGTTGAAATGGAAACAAAGGGCGGAAAGGTCCACGGAATGATTCTCATTCCGAGTAGTATGGATAATGTGGAAACTGCAATTATCGGTTCTGCACTTGAAACAATTGACCGTATTGGACCATGTCAGGCAAAGATCAGTGTGATTGAAATTTCAGACGTTCGTGCTACTAAGCGAACTGCTGTTGTAGATCGTGCCAAGGAGCTTCTTCTCGCATTAGTCAATTCTGGTGAAGCAGCCAGTAAGACGGTCGTTGAAGAAGTGCGATCTGTTTTGACGGTTGGAACGGCGACAAATTTCCACGGTCTAACCTGTGGGCCGAATGTCAAAAGTTCCGATTCTCTAATTATCGTTGAAGGACGAAATGATGTCATTAACTTACTCAACTGTGGAATAAAGAATGCTATCAGTGCCGATGGTGCTGGAAATATCAAACAAGAATTGATCGATTTGGCAAATGCAAAACAATCCGTTACGCTTGCCATTGATGGCGACCGTGGTGGTGAAATGTTGTTCAGACAACTACAAGAAACTCTCAAAGTGGACTTTGTTGCACAAGCACCAGTTGGCCAAGAATGGGAACTTCTTCCACAGAAAACAATTACTAAAACGCTCTCAATGAAAGTTGATGTTGCTAAATTTGCAAAAACGATGAAGGATCAAGATAAGAAAGATGAAGAAAAACATGGTGCAAAAAGCGATGAATGGGTTGAAGAAATGGATGATGTCTATGAATCTGAAATCGCACCGGCTGAAATCCAAGAAATGTTTGACCATCAAGATGGATTAGGAAAGAACAAAGCTATGTTCATTCTATCTGATGGAACCGTAAGTGAAGAGATGGGGGCTGGCTCAATCGCTAAATCCGCGTCTGGTGCAGAAGGTGTTCAGGCACTCATTTACAATGGTCCTATCAGTGAACGAATACAAGAAATCGCATCAGAGGCATCCATTTCCACCGTTGTTGGAACCAAACCTGGAAAGGGGTTTGATTCGAAGAGTGGTCCAAAATCATGGTTCTCAGAAACGCACCGGTGATGCCGTTACGTTCATTTCATTGTTCCACTAAGGTGAGTCTATGGAGAGTGAGTCGGATACCTCCTCTGAAATTGAGGAAGAGGAATTTGTTGATGATCAGGAAGTTGAAGATTCTGTAATTGAATCGTATGAAATGATGGATATTCATGCTTTACCGATACGGGCAAAGCCATTGTTTCACAACAATCATGAAGAAATTGAAGAATTCCCGCTCTCCGAATCAAAGGACGGTTTGGAATCGACTTCGATTGTTGTTGGAGATGGTTTGTTCCGGGTCGTAAAGACCGCGCTACATCAAGATGGTGTGCCGAGAATTGATATCCAATTGGCCATGGATGCTGAATTAACCAGTTTTCAACATGTTATCGAAAAACCAACACCTATTGAATTTGGTTTGACAATTGGTTTTGCAGTCCTTGGGGTTGCTCTCATGATGGTTCAGGGCCTAACTTACATGATTCTAGGGCTTTCGATGTTTTTAGCTGGTTTGAAATTTCTACCAACAAGCCTTGAACAGCACCGGCTTATCTTTTCTTCGTGTGGAAATTCGCATGAAATAAAACTCCGAACTTTGGAGTCACGACAGCACATTCCTTGCTTCCGGGCCAGTATGGCCCTCATTGGGCCTGCAATGGCGGATTACATGAAGTTAGGAATTCTTGATTCAACCGATATTAACGAGTTTCATTCTCAACTTCGCGCGCCCGTGATTCCTCAAACATTCGAGAAGCCGCAACCGCAATTACCGATGCCTGAAACACCAACAGAAATCATCCCGGTTGGAGAGGAAATCGCTCCATTAGACGTTGTAGATGAATTGCCCGATTCAGTAGAAGAAGATACTGAGCAACCTGTACAAGAATTGGTCCAGCCAGTTGGGCCTCCAGTAATGGCAATACCGCCCCCTCCTGAAGTGGCCCCTGCTCCCCTTCCTCCTCCACTTTCACCACCCGGGCCACCAATTGTTTCGACTCCGCCTCCTCCAATACAACCCCCCTTAGCACCAATGCCAACGCCTCCTCCTGGGCTCAATCAACCAATTCCTCTCAATATGCCCATGCCTGAAGCTCCAAGAATTGCTGTTCAGGCAACTCCGAATAATGAGCCTTCGATATCTCAAGAAGAACAAGATGCGCTTCTTGAGGAATTGTCTTGATCAATTAATTCCGCCTGCGGCAGGAATGGTCATCGATTTGACTAATCGTTCTGTTTGTTGGTGTAATTCATTCAAATTAGAACTCTCAGGAAGGGGCAATACATCCGCTTGAAGAGGTACGCCAACACCGGGCCCTGGTGTTCGATCCAATGCAGTTCCGAGGCGTTTTGCATCCTCAAAGAAATCGCCAGAAGCGCCCATATGTCGTGCTTCGAGCCTCATCCTAACCCATTGATTGTATTTCGGAAGTGCATCTCCAATAGAGTCAACCATTTTCGCCCGGTCTTCATCGTTTGAGTCGTTTTGTGGAAGCAATCTCAATACTAAACGAAGTAATCGATCGACGCGAACATCGCGCGGCTCTTCACCAACGTGTGAGGCAAGGGCTCTTCTAACAGTTGAGGGGTCCTTCGATCCTGCAATTGTATTTGCTTCCTCTGTTAAACCGAGAAGATGGAGCAAGCGTTCGTAGGACGATACGTCAGCATCTTGAGAAAGTGATATGGGGGAGGGGGTATCTTTCACTTCAGATTTCACTACGAGTTGTTCATGCTCAACAGGTGGTTGATCGGTTTCTGTAATTTGGGATGTAGATTTCATGGCCTCTTCGCGTGTCTCACCACCGCCATCTTCAGCTTCTTCATCGGTCAATTCAGGCCGTTCATCCATCGCTTCAAGCATGGCCTCATGCGCCTCCTCAAGGGTTGATTGAGGTTGTATCCTCGCAGGAATTTTTTGGATCAGTGATTGCTCTTGAGGAAGAAGAATGAGGCGTTGCTCGGGTAGCCATACAGTGTATGTGTAATCTTCTTCCTCGATTGTTCGTTCAGCAAGATGGCGTATCAAAGCAGGGATCTTCTGCTCAATTCTAACCAAGTCCAATGGGTTTCGGATTTGTATGGAAATTGTATCGGCCCTTTCCACATCTCGGCGCCAATCAAGTGTTGCGATTCGACGTTGTATTGATGCGATACGTGGAATTGCTTCCATCGCTTTCGAAAATTGTTTGAAAAAAGCATCGGGTTGGTTTTCTTGGAGGTGAAGTAAATCTGTAATGTTCCAGCCACGCTCCTCCAATCTTAGAAGTTCTGAATTGGTTCGTTGTAAAGCATATGTCGTTGCACTACTAGACATAAGGCTCTGGGTTTGATGTTCAATAGAAGCAATTGCGTCCTCAAAGGAATGAAGATTTGAAAATGTCATTTCAGCATCAGCTTTTCCTTCACGTACTGCTCGTTCCCATTCGCTTTGCAGTAAGCGTCGATGCCGGGTGTTTCGTAGGGTTTTCTTGTCAACCCAGTATTGCATCTCGTCGAGTAAATCATTGTCCAAATCCATTGTGCGGAGGATTGTGGCCCTTCGCTCAACTTCGTCTTCACCACCAAGGGATGTATCGAGTTGGAGCATGATCTCAAGAATTTCGTTTGCGCGTTCATAGAAAGGAAGTTGTTGATTAAATTCAGATAAGCCTTGATTAGGATCTTGGGTGATTTTATATCTCCAAACATCCATTTCAAATCCAAGTTGCTCCCAACGCTCAATGAGAGATGCGCCTTGTAGTTCCTTTTCAGTCCATTTTTGCTCCAATGCATCGATCTTATCCAAAAACGCATCTGTGTGTTCGAGCTTTCCTGCTATTTGGTCGATTGATGAATCTTGATATTTCCATAATTTTGTTATCTCTTTCCAACGCTCAAAGGCAGCAGCATGGCGATGGTATTGTTGCTCTATTTCTGGTAAAAGATGTTCCCATTCAAGCAATTCTTCTGGTAAAATTCGTGAACGTTCTTCATAGGAATATCCCTCCGAATGCCACTTGCGAATCAATGTATTCATTTCGTTTAACCGGGTTTGAAGATGTTCGGAAATAGTCTTAACATTTTTTCCAAGTGTTGAGACATCGGTTGAGGGGGTTTCGATTAGTTCCTTAACACGGTTTGTGAACGTATCAGCAAGAATGGGGTCATATGGGAGAATAGAAGATTGTATTTCCAGTTCTAAAAGATCGATTTGGTTTGAGTAGTTTTGTATCCGTTCAATCTCATTAAATTGATCAATTATTTTATTTGAGTCAAAATCAATACTGTAGCCCTTTTCTTTGAGTTGGATTGTCGCCCTTTCTAACATTGTGCGTTGACGTTCTTCATCCTGAACAAGTTGTTCAAGTTCATGAATGATATTTGGATGGTTCTCAGGATTAGAAAGAAGAGGTAGAAGCAAATCTAATGATGTCCAGCTTGACTCATCAAGACCTGCACAAGTCGTGATAATACCCCAGTACTGTGATTGGGTCTGTTCACTATCCGACCAATTTTGATACCATCGATAATATCCTGCCTCCCATGGAGCATTGTTAGCAGTCCATTGTTGAAATCGTTCATGGATTGTTTCAAATTTATTCGGATCTTTCAAATCCCGGGCCATCTCTTGGATTTGTTCCGACTTATTGAATGGCTTGAGTCGTTGTTTGAGTGAAATTGCTGAATCAATAATCGTTTGAAGTTCTTCGACTTTCGAGGATCCCGGTGATTTCAAGTCATCGCCAAGAGAGGATATATCAAAGCCCAACTCCTTCCAAGTTTGAAGATAGGGTTGTAGGCTTGCTTCGTCTTCGGAGATTTCATCACTTTCCATGCCCTCTCCTCAAATGTCGGATATCATGGCATAGGATTTCAATGTGAGCCGTATTTTCAACAATTTCATCCTAATTTCTTGGGCTTTGGTTATTTCCAAGGGGTTCGAAAATAGGGCTTTAGGAGTTCACATAGACCGCAGAACATAAAGGCAGTTAAACAACTAAACAGTTAATGGAACCAATTTCCATCCTTCTCATTGGACTATCGATTGCAGCTGGTGGCGCCCTCTCATGGAATCTCTATCATGCAAAAAATGCTCTTCAAAGGGTCTCAGACCGTACTCTCGTCCTCTCCGAATCTCAAGGAGCACATGCCAAACAAACAACTGATGCATTGGTTCTTCTTCAGAAGAAAATCGATCACTATGATTCTCTCATCAGTGCAATGCGGGTAACACGACCAGAAGTCGATCATGGCATTCGTGCCTATCAGGCCATTACTGCACTTGAAAATGGAGAATCATCCTCAACTGCTGCCCTCGATGCGATTGATGCGGTTTGCTCGTCGATTCCTGTTCAAAATGTAGATGTGCAATTATCACCAATGCAGTCAGAAATGGCGGCTCGGCTCTTCGGTACTCTTGATCAAAAGGGAATGACCGTTTCCACGCTTGGGCTCGATGGGCGACAAGCCTTGCAAATGGGGTTGTGTGGATTATATCTTCACAATCTTGTATGGACGGAAGACGCATTTGGAGCCGCTCATCAAGCCCTACCGGGTAATGATGTTGTATTGAAAGGATTGGAAAAAGTTGCAATCTTGAAAGGCGACGATGTATTGCGACTACATTGGTTAGAATCTCAATTACGCCTTGATCCAGATAATCCTGATTTATTGCGGACGCACGCCCACATCCTCGTTCAACAGGGAGATGAAAACGCCGAGAAAGATGTTCGTCGATTGGAAGCATTGGGATTGGATACTCCAGCAGATCGGTCTCTACTGGCGGGACTTCGCCATCGTGCAGGTTCAGCGAATGAAGCCATTGAAGCGATTGAGCAAGCATTGGCTGAGGACAATAAGAAACCTGATTATTGGCTTCAATATGCTCAATTATTGTATGAGTCTGAAGAGAATGAGCGTGCTCTTGAAGCGGTTGATAGTTGTCTGAACTTAGATCGTCAAATCGGTGACGCGTGGGCATTGCGCGCTATTTTGCTCAGTGTCAAGCAAGGCCGCGAAAAAGAGGCTTTGAAGGCAGCAACACATGCGGTAGCTTTGGATTGCGGAGGTGCGAAACTCATTGTGTTAAAGGCTGACCTTCTTGCTGAAAGCGGTGATGTTATGGCTGCTGAAACATCCTTAGAAAAGGCTATTGAAAAGTATCCTCTTGATGCTGAATTGCGGAGCATTGTAGCATCTCAACGGCTTGCAGAAGGTAGAATTGAAGTCGCTCAAACACTACTTGATGGTACGCCATCGACGATTGATCATCCAGAGCTACATATCGTTGAAGGGCGACTTCATTTGGCTCGAGCAGATCGCCAGCGGGATGGGACTGGGGAAACCGATCAGATCCTCTTAGGTTCAGCCATAAAATCATTCCAGGCAGCTCTTCAACTCAATCGAGAAATGGGTGTTGCGTGGCTTGGATTGGCCCGCACGCAGCGTCTACTCAAAGATCTAGATGAGGCGAGTAATTCGTTAACTCGTGCTCGACGTTTACTAGGTGAAACCGATTCATCTTGTTCAATTGAGGCTGCAATGTTGGCCATTGATCTCGACGATATTCATGCTGCAAGTCGTTACATTGATGCTGCTGAAATTCAAGGAAGTGGCCCAACGATTGCATATGTTCGAGGAAATATTGCTATTCAATCAGGAGATCCTGAACGTGCGATTTCGATGTATTCAGAGACGCTAAACGAGAAGCCAAAACACATTCGTGCTCGTCTTAATAGGATTAGTTGCTACCTTGCGCTTGACCAAGCCATTGAAGCGAAAGAAGATGCAAATATATTGCTTTCATTGGCCCCTAAACTGACCGTTGCTGTCTTCGCCCGTGCTGATGCACAATCACGACTTGCAGAATGGGAAGAAGCGAAAGAAGGATTCTTAGCCGTCCTTGAAGAGGCTCCCCATCATCATCAAGCCCTAACGAAACTTGGTGCATGTTATCTCGCCCTAGATCGTCCTGAGCGTGCGGAAGGTCCTATCAATGAAGCATTACGCCTCGCACCAGATTATGCAGATGCTTGGCATCAACGAGGTATGTTATACACCGCTTGGGATAAGTATGAAGCAGCATTAAGTGACTTTGAAGCAGCGATTCGTGCGGATGGAAACAACATCGATGCTCGTGTGCAGGCGGCTGCGATTCATCACGCAAGCAACAATATCGAGCAGGCTTCAGCAGCCTGGAGAGGAGTCCTTGCATTACAGCCGGAACATCCACTTGCTAGACAGCGTTTGCAGCAATGTGAGCAGCAACTCGCTACCATATGAGTATAAGCGAACACCTATGAACAAGGTCGCTAAGGACATATTATGTCCCTGAGTATTGGTGATATCGCCCCAGAATTTAACCTTAAAAATGCAAACCCCTCTATCGGTGGAGAAACTTCTTCTTTGGCCGACTCGATGAAAAATAATGGTTGTGTTATTGTATTCGAATGCAATCATTGTCCTTACGTCGTAGCGAGTATTGATCGTATGAATAATATGGCTGAATACTGCAAGGTTAACGGTGTTGGTTTTATTGGAATTAATTCCAACGATCCTGATAATTATCCTGCAGATTCTTTTGAAAATATGGTAAAAAGAGCTGAAAAGGGAATGCCATATGCCTATCTCCATGATTATACACAGATGGTTGCAACGGCATGGGGGGCGCAACGAACTCCTGAATTCTTCCTGCTCGATGCTAATGGAATTGTTACCTACCACGGTCGCATGGATGACAATCCACGTGATCCTACAAAGGTAACAACCAGTGAGTTGAAGGATGCCATCGATGCTATGCTTGCTGGTTCGACTCCATCGATCCAATCAACAGATTCCATTGGCTGTTCAGTCAAGTGGAAGTGATTTTCTGTCCGGTTGCATTCGTCAATGTGATTGGGACGAAAACGATGTCTGTCGTAGTTGTGGAACTGATTATTCTCCGCCCAAAAAACTCAGACCCTTTCACCTTGCATTTCCTGTTGACGATCTAGAAAAAGCAAAGCAATT